>NFZD01005639.1_pt1 | contig 10960 bp, 11 predicted proteins | sample 1095381 | NCBI WGS metagenome assembly NFZD01 (sample SAMN03609891, study PRJNA323583) | gut metagenome | isolation source: feces | host: Rattus norvegicus | place: Denmark: Riget | collected 2013 | reverse complement strand
ATTTTTGTTTTAGTAGTATTTTTATAAGTCATACCAACATTTAATTCTGGTTGGTCATCATGAAAATAATCATAAATGTAACAAATTTTACTTGCAACGTCCCCGTCCCAAAGTTCTTCCATTAACCAGTCTGATTGTTCTTTTCTAATTTCTCCAAGAGTTTTTGCGCCATTATATCTAATAAAAGATGTTCTTCTAGCTGTATTCAAACTAGGCATTCGAAAGCACCTCCTCAGTTTCAAACATAAGTTCCAAATAACCATGACAATCTAAAATTGCCCTTCTAAACTTACGCCAATCATACTGATCGCTTACCACTTCATCATATGCAGCTTGCAACGTAGACATAAAAGCTACTAACTGAATTGGTTCGTCAAATAACCTGCTAAGTCCTGCGAAGCGAAATAGAAGATTATTAAAATAATTTAAATATTCTTCTTCTGTTTGAAAAACATTTTCAATTATATTATTATCTTTATGGATAAGTAATTTATGAATATCACTATGCATCGCATGAACCGCTTCTTTTATTTGTCTTTCGGTAAATTCACCATAGATATATTTCATTAAGAATCACCTCTTATGTAAGAGTTGTTAATATATCCATGCGTTCCAAGTTGCTTACTAAATTCTATATTGAGTTTATCAAAACGCTCTGTTATTGCTTTATAATTATTCTGAAGCATTTTTTCTTCTTTTCCACCAAGCATTTGAATTGTATATTTAATAGAGTCTACCTGTGGTTTCATCCATTCAATTTCCATACCCAATGATAAAATCTTAATAAGAAATTCTCTATCTAAAAATTCACCATTGGAAAATTTTAATGAAAATTCCATCTGTTGAATTTCATCGTCTAATTCAATGTTCTTAAATTTAGCAGCGACTCTCGGATCTCCGATTACGTTATGCAATCGTTCTGTACAGATTTCTAATAAATCATCTACATTCATAGACAATTCTTTTGGATCATCAATTCGACCTCTATATCTTGAAAAAATTTTCTCGTAAGAGAGTGTCATAAAACCCACCCCCTAATATTGAGCTAATGTAAGTAATAATTTTGTACCAAAAATCTCATCAAGTGCTTTAATTTTCTTTACAGAATCATACTGTCCACTTGTAATCATTGAAGCAGCAACTCCTTTAAGTGCATCTAAAGCTCCATCCGGCAACTGCTTAATAGCCTGTCTGATTTGTGAAACTGGTAGATTTAAAATGTCCTTTAAATCTTTCATGGAATAAAGTGAATTATACAATGTATTTAATTCTGGATGCTGTGATAAAAAATCATCATCCTGAATAATAAAACGAGGTCTATACACACTTGGCTTATGTGAACGAATCATATAGATTAAATCCTGATATTCGATTTCTTCAATATCACCATAATCAGCCCATCTATATAAAATTCCTGATTTCTCACCAGTCACAAGCAACATTCCATTTGTAATTGATTTGCACGGAATGGTTTCTTCTTTTTCATATTTTCTAACGGTTTTGACTTCTTCTGATTTGATTTCTTCTTTTGAATCAGTAACTACAATAGTTTCTGCATCTGCATCAACATTTGTATTCACAGTTTCAGTTTTTTTCTTATATGCCATTATTTTCTCCTTCTACTCAAGAAGGAGAGTGATAAAGTCACTCTCCTCATTTTCTTTTATTTAATTACGCATCAAGATCCCACTGACCAAACTGACGAGTAATAATTGTTGCAATACCCATACGTCTCTGAGCTTCGTATGTCTGCATATCATCTGCTGTATCACCAACTTCTGATACTTCTAATGTTGTTTCACCACCATCAATAAACTTGATCGGCTTATAATCGATAACTGGGAAAATTAATAAGATAGTCGGATCTACTAATTTTTCAGCAAGTTTGTTATCTTTAAATCTCTGTGGAATTTCAAGCAAAGTTGTTCCTTCATAAGAACCAAGAATACCAGTATTTGCAACAGATTCTTTCTGAGAAGAAGAAATCCAATCTACATCTGCAAGAGCATTGAGTTTCTTGAGTGCTGGTTTAACACCCATAATAACAACGGAACTTACATTGTTTGCTGTTGCAACATTAGAAATAATCTCATCAAAAGTTTCTTTCTTATCTTTTCCAAGCGCACCCGTACCAGTGAATCCATTAGTTACCGGAAGCTTTTTAGCTGCATTCATAAATTCTGCGTAAAGTTCATTCTGAATTTTATGTGTATAAGCCTTTGCTACTGCATCAAAGAGTTCAGTCCAATCTTTTCTTCCTGTAAGGAACAAACGGATATCGCCACCAACTTTTACTGCATATCTGCTGGTTGGTACTGTATAGCTAGAACCAGCAGCTAAACGCTGTATTGTGTAATCATGCTGATCACCGCTTACCTTTGCAACATTAAGAACGATATCTTCATCTGCCCAAAAATCAGTTCTATCTCCATCTGCAAGGTTTCTAGTATCTACAAAAGTATTGAAAAATTCATTGTCTCTAAAACCAAATTCGATTTTCTGTTCAATAATTTCTTCCATAACTTCAAACAGTTCAATCGCTTTTTCTGATTTTAAAGCTCTATTAATCTGCTTTTCAGTAGATTTTTCATTAATACCAAGATTTTCAAAACATACTTTTCTAATAGCATCGTTCGCTTCTGCTTTGCTGATAACTCTATTCTGTTCTTCGTCAAAGATTTCACGACCAGACGCTAAATCAAACATTAAATTTTTAACTTCTTTTACAAACATTAACTATCCATCTCCTTTCTAAAATTAAGCAACTGTCCACTTTTTGTCGCCAATAGCAGTTACAACGGTTTCACCAACTGTAGGTTTCTGGCTAAATGCATCTTCAGACAGTTCCCAAATATCGCCTTCACGAAGCGGATATGCTCTTGCTTCCATTTCAGCAGGGATATAGAAGTTGCTTTCAAGTAAGAAAGATTTGTTATATTCCTCTTCAATAACTGGTGGATTGTAAACGATCAGTGCATCTGTAGCCTTGATATCCTCTAAAATTTCAACATAATAATTTCCATTAGCAGCCATATCAACGACTTTTGCATTAACATTTACTGCATCTTTTGCTTCATACAGATCGAGAGATACATAATCTCCTTTAGCCACAACAGCACCATTCCAAAGATCATCATCGTGTTTGAGAGAGTACATATGCGCAGCACCTTCTCTGGCAGCAACTTTTGAAGGAAAAGCTGTTGGGAATTTTGTAAAATTGTATTTAATTGCCATAATTTGTCCTCCTTTATTTTTTGAAAAAATAAAAAAGCCGTACAAAAGTACGACTTTTTAAAATAAAAACTGTTTGTTATTTTTTAAAAATATCACCATATCTACTTCTGGTTGTTTTTGTATTATTTCCAAATGATTTTTTCGAAATAGGTTTCTTTTCATCATTTTTATTCACAGAAAAATTAGAATGAGTAGAAATATAATCAGAATGAATCACTTTGATCTGCGTCTCTAAGTCAGAGAGAGAGTAGTTATCCATATTTTTTACAAGTTCTGCGAACTCCGCATTTACATATTCATCATTCTCGTTCTTTTCGGCAAGAATAGAATACTTTTCATCTGATAAGATAGATTCTTTCTTTTCATGAAGTTCATTTTTTTCAGTAGTTTCTTTAAATTCTTTAAGGTCTGCATAATTGGAACGCATTGATTCAAGTTCTGCTTTTTCACTTGCTGTGAGAAGTTCTTTAAATAACTCGATCCTTTCTCCCTCAAAAGCAACAACATTAGTATCATTATCTTTTGTATAGTTCTGACGATAAATTTTACTTAAGCTATAACTTTCATAAACAAAGTAATCATCATATACATCTGAAATATAATACCAAGTATCATCTGATGTTTCATAAGCTTCTAAAAGCTTATATAGTCCTGTGCGAACATCTGAATGACTAAGTTCAAATGAACGTGTAAACTGTTCTGTACCATCACCATCTCCGTTAGAAGGAGTAAATTCTGGTTCACCTTCTTCAAATTCTGCTGAAAACTTTGCTTCTAATTCTTCATCAGAAAGTCCTTCATATTCAAATGTAATATCTTCAACAGTTTTTCCATATTTTTCTAAAAGTTTTTCAAACATATTTTTTTCGTTTCCTCCTTCCTTTGAAAGTTCTTTATTAAAATGTGACTCTAATTTTTCGAGTCTTTTTTGTAATTCATTTATTTTATTTTCATAATTGAAAAATAAACTATTATTTTTCTCGCTAAAATCTGCAAGTTTGATATTCGAATCCTTCATTCCAGGATTCACAATTTTTCCCTCTGGTGTTTTACCAAGAATTGTAACTCCTGAAAAGAAAAAGTCTTTAATATTAAGATATTTTTCTTTTGCGTTGTATTCTAATTCACGAATAGAAATTTCAACTGACACAAAGCATTCTTTTTCACGCTGAAGAATCTCTGCTGCTTTTGAATATTCCTCAAAGATATATCCATCTACTTCACAATAATTCTTGTCTTTTTCTTTGTCATATACCAGCTTTGCATTACAACTTTCTGGAATAATTCCAACTGGAATTTCATCATACACAAGTTCATTATCTTCCTCATGGAAATTATGAGAGTGGAATTCCCACTGACCATTCGGATTTTCATCGGTGACAACCTTATGAATAAACCCTAAAATTGGTCTATTACTAAAAGATGGTAATGCGGATGTCATTACAGATTCTTCTATATTTGATCCATTAAGATTTAATTCGGTATGACAAGCCTGTAAGTGAACTGGCAATAATCCCTCTTTATCCTTATCAGTTTCATCAAAATTAACTTTTCCATGAACTTGAACTACAAGAGGACTACCTGATTCTTTAGCGTTAAAATGAGTTGAACGTTTATATGTGTTTAAATAAAAATCATATAAATCATTAATAAAAAGTAGTCGCTTTTTCAATGTATTTTCACTTCCTCCTTTCCTCAAAAAATGATATAAAAATACCACTCATCTAAGACGGGAGAGTGGCTAAATACATAACATATTTGTGTATTGCAATTTTGAAGTATCTACTTCATTTGAGAATTTCAAATTTTTATCATTAATAAAAGTAACAACATCGTTTTGTTCATCTATCTGTTTAAATCCTAGATTTTTTAGTGTATCAATTGTTTCTTTATCGCTCGATCTTATAAAATTTTGTTTCATTCATTAACTCCTTTATTCTCCAGAACGATCACGTTTGTCTCTACTCGCAGCTCCATCATCTGTAATTTCTGTGTCACTCTTGATAGGTGCGCCACCTTCTTTATTGGAAACTGTATTTGCACTTGTTAAAGGTTTAAATTTATCTGTAAGACCAAGTACATCTTGCTCTAAGAAATTTAATGCAAGAGTATCAATTTCACTAAATCCATTTAAGCTATTTATAGCAAGAATATTAGGAAAACCATATTGTAAATCTTTCTGCATAGTTTCTTTAAACGCATCTTTAGTATAAGAGGAAATTTCAAAGAATTTTACTTTTGCTGGATTTGATACCTGATATAATAACATACGATTGACCCAGCCTTGATATTGTCCCAATAGACTTGAAAGTGCTAATTCTGTGTCAGACTTACAACTAAGACGTAAAGCTTCGCCACCGGATATGTTAGAAGAATCTAAAAGTTGAGCGCCACCAGAAGTATTAAATACTTCTTTTGTTGCTTTTTGAACTTTAGTTGTATCTGAAGCTTGATCGTCAGGAAATGAAATAGTGTCAAGTGGAATTGGGGTAATAGCAGATCCAACATAATCAGGAAGTGTATCAGATAGTTTATTGTAGTATTCTAGTGCCAACTCAATATTGACTGCCCATTCATCTGCACTTGTAGCATTCTTAAGTGTTGGTATAGTGGCAGTGATTAATTTATAAATTTGCTGTTCATCTGTAATAGATTGAATATCTCCTAAATTTAGAAGTCCAATCAAATCTATAAATAAACCACTATAAACAGGAACAATAGATTCCCATGTTTCAATTCTGGATTTAGTGCAAATTGCGAACTCATCAGGCATAGGTTGCCACTTGTTCTTGTTATTTCCACCGTAAGCCCTATACATAGTTGACAACGGTTCACCTAAGAATTCGATAATATCTTCATAACGTTTATACTGGCTCATATCCACACTAAAAGAAAAATCTCCTGTAAAATATTTTCCAGTTATTTTACAATATTCCGGTGGTATTTTATAAATAAACATTCCAGTTTCATCAATCCAACAACATCCATAAAATACATCTTCAATAAAATTATTTATAATTGGAGATAGAAGATTATGTTGTAAATCCATAGTATCTAACATTTTCAATGTATTATAATAGGATTTCAAAGTTTTGTCTTTGTCATTTTCTTTTGTTGGATCATAATTAGGAACAACATATCTTGCATTAAAATCAAACATTGTCGCATTGTACATGATAAGTCTAAAATATACCTGCGAACGATAAAAGAGATAGCGTGATAATCCACGCAATTCTTTTTCATAACTATCTATGTTCTGTAGATATTTGATTGCATCTTCTTTATTAAATGAACTAAGAGTCGTTTGACGCACAGATTTTGTAACATCACGAAGCTGTCTAAAAGCCTGTTGCGATTTTGCAAAACGAGTTTGTTCCATTTCAAGTTTACTCATATATTCTTTTCTTTCAGCAGCAGTTGGCTGTCTACCAAAAGTAACAGAAGTTGTTTTTGGAGATGCTTCTGACATCTCTTTTCTAGGTCGTGCCATCAAGCACCTCCTTTGTATTTATATTTCTATATTTATTTGTGAATTGTATTTATGGAAGAATTAGAATGAATGAGAACGTTTTGGTTGACGAATTGGTAAGCGAGAGATGAGCGATTGAGAAGAAGTGTCTTTTGGTTTCAATTTCAATTCCAATTGACATGCACACCAAAAAGAATAAGCAATGGAAGAGTATCTATCTTTTCTCATTCCAGATACCTCTTTTACTTTAATATTTCCATTCTTTACTTCGTGATCTAACTTTACTAATTCATAAATTGCCAGTGTTGTTTGTAAATATGGCATTTTTAATTTCATTTGTTCTGTAGGACTTAATTTTAAATATCCTTTATAAGAATCTTTTAAAATTATATCTGCTTCTTGTTCTTGGATTAAGAAATTTATTTTACCATTTTTAATACCATTTCTAAGAAGTACACAAATTTCATTATTAAATTTATCAGTTGCTTTGACAGACCACACAACTTTATTTGCATCTCGTACATTACATCTAGTAGCCATATCAGAATCATTTATACATGTAAAAGCCTTATATGTATCACCTGTTTCCTGATCATATTGATCCTTAATAATAAAGTCATACACACCAAGTCCAATTCCATTTGTATCTAAAACAATATCTGTACAATTGTATTTATAAAAATATCTCATTACAATAATACCTAATTCATCTGTCTTCAACCCTTCAAATGTTTCTGCATAGACGAAATTTGATTGATATGAAGTATCGTTTATTTGTATCAAATCATTAATAGTAATAGCAGCCGCATCGTTTTTCTTTTTCTTTGTAGACTGCATAAGCGCAACGTCAATGGATAGAATTCTTTTTTCTGTTGTTAAGACTTTTGGTATTTGAATTTTGTCGTTATAAAATTTTAACGGCATATAGGCTCGTTTAAGTTTTCTTCTTCCGGCTAGTTCATCAAATTTAAAGAGACTTCCATCTGTGTCACCAAACCACAAACATTCCATTTCCATTTGCTGAACAAGTTCATTATAATCTAATTCAGACATTTCATCTTCAACTTGTTCACGAGACAATAAACCTTCTTTAATAGACACTTGATATGGTAAACCGACAATCATGTATTTCTTTTTGTCATCAAAGAAATTTAAAGTGTAACTTTGTGCTTTTTTATAAGCCCATGAACTTTTAAAATATGCACTGGACATATAAATTTCTTTGTTACGTTCCTGCAAGTGTTTATATTCCGGTTTATTTAAATACTTAGGCTGTCTTGGACTTGTTAAAAATTTTCTTAAAACAGTATTAAGAACAGTTTCATCAACCATTCGGAATTCATCCACAATTATGCAATTTGCTCTAGCACTCCGGCTATTTTCCGAGCTTGTTCGTGTTTTTATCCAAGATCCATTTTTAAAATATATTGAAGCGTCATTTTGCCCTATATTACATTTTTCTATTTCAGAACGTAATATTGACGACTGTTTCATAAAATCGTCTTGTACTTTAAGTAAAACTTCATTTGCTTGTTTTAAAGTACCAGAGCTTACAACGATTTTTGTTCCTGGAAAAAGAATGCATCTTACACAACAGAAGAGTGCTGTAAGGTAGGTCTTACCTTGACCCCTTGCGGCAAGATACATTGTAAAATTGTAGTGCATCATACACCACAACAGTATCTTTTGAAATAGTTTTAATGTAATGCCAAGAACTTCAGATACATATCTTTGTGGATTGGCTCTATAATAGGCAGCTCTCCACGCCACAGTTTCCATTATCTTTTGTTCTTTATCTTTTTCTAATTCAATCTGTGTTTTTTGGATACTCACAAAAGTTATCCTTCTTCATCTATTTTTGAACCAAATATTTGATCAAAAAGAGCTTCTGAATCAAAGTCTTCATCATACTGTGGCTTTTTAACTGTATATTTTGACATAAATCTGTCATATAAAGATGAAAACGCATTTTTAAGTCCCATCATTCTTGATAAATGCCCTTTAAAAAATACATCAATATAAAGTCCAATTCGATCAACATCTTTAAAATCTTCTTCCGGCTCAGAAATTGGTTTTTCTTGTTCCCATTTATCAATAAGTTGTCCAAATGTAAGATTGTCTGTTAATATGTTTGATGTTTTTTGAGATGGTTTTATATTCAAACTTCCCATAAGGTTTTGTAGTGTCGCGTCTAATTCTTTTGTATCTTTTCCATCTTTTTGTGCTTTGTCTATTTCTAATTCTTTAAAGCAAATTCTTTTAAATAACAATTCTTGACTTTTATTTTCACATGGATATCTTGTAGTCCAATCTTGATATTCATTTTCCAAATACATTAAATCTTCATTACTATAATTTCCAAATCTTTTTTTTGCTTTTTTTAATGTTTTTTGAATGATTTTAGGATTTTCTTCTGAAACAACTTCCATATCATCAGTTTCAAAGACAGAATCCGAAAATGTTTTTGAACTATAATCATTTAAACTGGAACGAAGTACAATCCATTGTTGTACTGCTGTACTACGAATTTTTTCACCAGTTCCTTCAGATAATTTTTGTAATTGATCATTATAAACTTTTTCATCAAAATACCAATCAAGTCTCTTAAAAGTTTCAATGGTCTTTTCTAAATTATCTAATCTAACGCCATCTTTATTTATGTCTGTACATTCATTAAGAATACATTCTTTACAAGCGTAATGTTCGATACCATCTGGACTTTTATTAGATTGGTAAAACGATTTTGCAATTTTCCAATTCCTGCAATGACTACAATATACAATTTCATTATTTATAATTTTTCTATAAAAATCAGCAAGCTTTTTATATTCTTTTCGCAGATTGGTTACAGTAATCTGCTTTAATTGTTCATCGGTTATAGGTTCAACTACTCTAGCCATTCTGCCACCTTCTTTCATTTAATCAATAAAAATAGAAGATTGAACTATATAGTTAATCTTCTTAATTCTCCAAAGCTCTTGATAGGACTTGAACCTACAACAGACTGATTACAAATCAGTTACGCTGGCATTGCGTCACAAGAGCTTAATAATCTAGTTATATAAATAAACAAAAAGCACCGTCTTTTAAGACGATGCCGTATTGAAATTAATTTTATTTAAATATTGTTACAGTAAACAAAAATTTTTTTAAATTCCATAGAAAAAAGAGCCATGAATAACATGACTCTTAATTTGTGTATTATACAGTTCTAATTTTACTTCTCCACCAATCAAATCTTCCACGAACATTCGTGTTAGAACTTGTTCCAGAGACTACATATTTTTTATATTCTTCATTTTCTTCATATTCACTTAAAAATTCTTTGATGATTTTCACAAGATTCTCAAATGATTTTTTATCTTTTAAAATTCTGTATGCTGAATAAAGTATCATCGGAATAGATGTTACAGGTATTTTTATATCATCAAAATTATCATTAAGCTTATTCATTGCAATTCTTAATGTTTCTGATTTTTCAATTGCTGCTTCGGATTGATTGATAACAAAACAATCGATGTCTTTTGTTCTGAATGATGTGAAATCGTTTTCTTGATTCGTGAGAATCAGCATAAATGCTTGAATGATAAGATCTTTATCTGTTCCATTTTTTCGTTGCGCTTTAGTGACTAATTTGTCCATAAATGGATGATTTGCCAAGTCATACACAATGTCGCTGAATTCATCAGATTCATGAACAACTCGCATAAGTTTATTATTAAGAGGTTTTCCAGCATTTTGTCTTCTGAACATTTCTCTAACATCTTTGTCTGTGCAATTAGTTAATTCATATACCTGTATTTCAGATCCTTTCAAAGCATCCTGTACATCTTCATCTAGTTTACTGAATTTTTTACCTGCGATTTCTTTTTCTTCATCATTGATAAAGACAGAATCTAAAGTTTTCGATAATGCAAACTTGTCATCACAAAAATCTCTTAATGTAGAAATTCTTTGAACTCCATCAATGATAGAAATTATATTATCTTCCTTAATCCCATAAGTAGGATTAATAGGATATTTTCTTAAAAGTGAATCAATCAAATCTGAACGCTGACGAGAATTCCATTGTCCTTCTGGTCTTTGTAATTTATGATGTAACAAAATTCTATTTTTGCTAACATCTTTTAACACGGATTGTACAGTTTTGGTTCTACAAGTATAGTCCATAAAAACACCTCCATAATTTTTATGGAATTATGTTATCATATTGGTAACTATTTGTAAACAAATACAATCTGTAATTTCATTACTATA
>NFZD01012591.1_pt1 | contig 10964 bp, 17 predicted proteins | sample 1095381 | NCBI WGS metagenome assembly NFZD01 (sample SAMN03609891, study PRJNA323583) | gut metagenome | isolation source: feces | host: Rattus norvegicus | place: Denmark: Riget | collected 2013 | reverse complement strand
AACAATTAGCTTTTGATAAATTTACTAAATTAAAGGTTGGTGCCTTATTTATGAAAATGGGTACTGGTAAAACAAAAGTGGCGCTTGATTTAGTAAAGCATAACAATGTCGATTTGCTTATCTATGTTTGCCCTTTTTCTGCAAAATCAAATATCCAGGATGAAATAAATAAATGGGGTGTTAATTGTGATTATCTGGTAATTGGATATGAAACCATACAAGCAAGCGACAATAAATATCTTGAAATACTTGAAAAAATTAAAAATAAAAAGGTATTTATCATAGCTGACGAAAGTATCTTCATCAAGAACGAGGATACAAAACGATTTAAAAGACTTCTTAACATACGTGAGTATTGTGAATATGCTCTAATCTTAAATGGAACTCCATTAACCAAAAATGAATGGGATCTATATAATCAAATGGAATTTTTAAGCCACAAGATTATTGATATGAGCAGGCAAGAATTTTTAAATGTTTTCTTTAAAGAAATAACATATAAAAAGAAAGGTCATAGAGAAAAGACATTTTATAAATTCAGTGAAGTAAATGCTTATTTATTGCAAAAGATGATAAGCCCTTATATGTTTGAGTGCGATCTTGATTTTGATAAACAACAATATACAGATTATCGCTATATAGAGTGCGAACCTACACTATACCAGTTAGAAAAAGAGAAGAAATTGAATGAGTATTTAAAGAATGGCAATAGTGATACTATTATTGGTATGCTACAAATTCTCAATATGATAGCTTCAAACGCCGAAGAAAAGAATGATGCATTAGTTGAATATATAAAAGGTAAACAAGTTATAGTTTATTGCAACTATTTAAGCGAAATAGAGTATATAGCAAGTAAAGTTGATTGCTATGTTATAAATGGTTCAGTTAAGCAAAGAGATGATATTATCAATAAATTCAAAATGGATAACAAGCCATTACTTATGACATATGGAGTTGGTTCATACTCACTTAATTTACAATTCTGTAATGAAATAGTATATTCAAGTATGACATTTGATTATGGTAAAGTAGAACAAAGTGAGTATCGCATTAAAAGAACAGGACAATTAAACGATATTAAATATACTTATTTCATCGCTGATTTTGGTATAAATAAATTGATCATGGAAAATCTTAATAGAAAATCTAATTTAGATTATTTGATTAAAGAGAAATTGAAAGGCGGCATCGAATGGCTAAAAGATATTTAGATAAAAATGTGTATGAATTAGCTAAAGAAAGAATTGAATATTTATTTAATGAATTTGACAACGTTCTAGTAGCTTTTAGTGGAGGGAAAGATAGTACAGTGTGCCTTGAAATGTGCTACGATTACGCGCGTCAGAAAGGCTGCATTGACCGCTTATCAATGTATCATCTGGACTACGAAGCGCAATACCAAATGACTACTGACTTTGTGGATGAAACATTCAAAAGGTTTGATGATATAAAAAGATACTGGATTTGCTTGCCGATCAAGGCTCAATGTTGTTGCAATATGACGAGTGGATACTGGATTCCCTGGGATCTTTCAAAAAAAGATATTTGGGTTAGAGATATGCCAGGGCATGCTTACGTAGTCAATGAAGATAATTGCCAATTTGACTACAAAGGCACAGACTATGAAGCACAAGATAGATTCTGCGAATGGTTTATAAAGGAATATGGCAAAACAGCTGTAGTAATTGGAATTAGAGCCGAAGAGAGCCTAAACAGATTCAGAGCCGTAAAAAGCAAAAAAGTAAAGAAATATAAAGATAAGAAATGGATAAATGGCAGCAAGGCTTATCCGATATACGACTGGGAAACGCAGGATATCTGGACATATCTTGGCAAGTTTGAAAAGCATTATAATAAGTTATACGATCTTTATTATCAAGCTGGCTTAAATATAGACCAAATGCGTGTAGCAAGTCCATTCAATGATTGTGCAGCTAATACACTGAAACTTTACAAGGTCATTGATCCAAGTAATTGGGGTAAGATGGTTGGCAGAGTAAACGGTGTGAATTTTACTTCAATTTATGGCGGAACTATTGCAATGGGTTGGAAGTCAATAACGAAGCCGGACCATTTCACGTGGAAAGAATATTGTTATTTTTTGCTTGATACACTGGACGAAAAAACAAGAAATCACTACCTAGAAAAATTGAATACATCAATTAAATTCTGGAAAGAAAAAGGCGGTTGCTTAGATGATGAAACCATTGAAGAATTAGAAGATGACAATGTGTCTTTTACCGATAATGGATTTGTGTCGAATTATTCAAAGAATAAAAGAGTTATATCATTTGATGATTATTTAGATGATACCAATGTAACGAAGTTCAAAGAAATACCTACGTATAAGCGTATGTGTATATGTATCATAAAAAATGATTATTATTGCAAGTATATGGGATTTTCTTTCACGAAGAACGAAATAAAGAAAAGAAAAGAAACATTAGAAAGATACGCAAAATTATAACCCAAATATAAAAAAACATTTATAATTTATGTTATAATTAAAGCATGATAAAGAATTATAAAGATGAGATTTGGAAAGATGTTGTTGGTTATGAATATGGTTATCAAATTAGCAATTATGGTAGGTTGAAATCTAAAAAAAGAACAGTACCTACATGGAATGCTTATAAAACACTGGAAGAAAAGATATTAAAAGTAGGAATATCACAAAACGGATATTATAAGCATAAAAAGTTAGGGGGTATACACAGATTAGTTGCTAGAGCTTTCATACCAACGGATGATTATAGTTTATATGTCAATCATATTGACGGTAATAAACTTAATAATCACGTTAGTAATTTAGAATGGTGTACGCCAAAAGAAAATGCAGAACACGCTATTAAAATTGGATTGGTAAACGAAGAAACAAGACGGAAGATGAGTGAAAAGGCAAAGCTAAGAACAGGTAAAAAGAATTCTTGTTGGCGTAGCTATGTAAGTATGTACACCATGGAAGATGAATTTGTTATGCAATTTGAAACGCTAAAAGAAGCAGAAAATTGGATAAGAGAAAATACCAATTACAAAAAAGCGGGCAAGGGAAATATTAGCTTAGTTTGTAATGGTAAAAGTAAATATATGTATGGATATAAATTTAAATATGAAAAGGAGGTAATTTAAGTATGTTTATTAGCCCAGTGTACAATGTTAAGAGAGTACCAATAGAAAAAATTCAAGCTAATGCGTACAATCCCTAACGCAGTAGCGCCACCAGAGATGAAACTATTATATAAATCTATTCTTGATGATGGTTATACTCAACCAATCGTAGCTTTTTACTTAAAAGACGTAGATAAATATGAAATTGTGGATGGTTTCCACAGATATAGAACAATGCTAGAGCACAAAGATATATACGATAGAGAAGGCGGATGTCTTCCAGTAGTCGTTATAGAAAAAGATATAAATAACCGTATGGCTTCAACAATCAGACATAACAGAGCCAGGGGAACACACTCAATCGAACTAATGACTAACATTGTGGCTGATTTAGTCGAGAGTGGAATGTCGGATGCTTGGATCATGAAAAACATAGGAATGGACGCAGAAGAATTATTGAGGCTTAAGCAGATAAGCGGTCTTGCTTCTTTATTTAAAGACAAAGAATTTTCAAAGGGATGGAAATAAAAAATAATTTATGTAAAAAACTACATAAGCACCAAAGCACCAAACATGGTGCTTTTTTATTTTTATATTGTTAAAATGTTTTGTCTTTTTGCATAAAACTATTTACATGAAGCAAAAAAAAGATATACAATTTAAGCATAAAGAAAAGGAGGACTAAATGGAAGAACTAAGAACAATCAGAGAGCTGCGAGCGCGCAAAAGAATAAGTGCTGAAGAATTAGCCAAGATGGTCGGCGTTTCCAGGCTGACGATAGCCAACTGGGAAAATGGTAAAAACATGCCAACAGTCAAAGACGCCATCAAGTTGGCGCAAGCACTAGACACACAAGTAGAATTGATAGCATGGTAAGGAGGAAAAAAGAAGAATAATGAAATCAATTATATTAAAGCGAATTGAACTAACTAATTTCAAAGGCATAGCTCATCGCGTAGAAGAGTTCCAAGACCACGAAAACTGGATCATAGGAGCAAACGCAACAGGAAAGACATCGATATTCGATGCATTTACATGGCTATTATTCGGAAAGGATAGCAACGGTCAAAGCGAAGAAAAAGCCAAAATCAAAATGCTTGATAAAGACGGAAAGCCAGTGTGGAATACCGACAACAGCGTAGAAGCTACATTCATTGTAGACGGACAAGAGTTAACACTTAAGAGAATCTACAAGGAAAAATGGCGCAAACCACAAGGACAAGCAGAAAAGATCTACGATGGCCAAACTACTGTGTTTAGCTGGAATGGTAATGAAAAGATAAGCGCAACAGAATATAAGAAGCGCGTTAACGATCTTATCGATGAAGAACTATTCAAACTGATTACCGATCCACTATACTTCGCAAATTTAGATCCAAAGAAACGCCGTGAGATTGTGCTAGGAATGGCTGGCGATATCAGCGAAGAAGAAATCAAAGCAGCCAATCCGGAACTTGCTATATTTGAACCAGGACAAAGTGTCGAAGAAAAAAGAAATGTAGCTATGTCAACAAGACTACGCACAATAAAAGAGCGCGACAATTATCCTGCTCGTATCGATGAACAAATGCAACTCATCACGGCAAAGGAAGCACAAATCGCCGAAATGCAAACAGAGCCAAAAGAAGTGCTAGAGGCAAAAGCAGAAGAGCTACAGAACAAGATTAAAAGTGTAGACGATAAGTTAATGGATGTACAGGCGATTATCCAAGAAGCAGTTAATTCAAGCACTGCACGAATTAAAGCCTTAGAAGAAATAGAAAATTATAAAAGATTAGCTCAATCCGGAATAAACCAAGAGGTCGAATTATATAATGCTACACTCGACAAATATAAAGTGCAAGCGCAAGGATACGAAACAGAAATCAGATCTATACAATCAGATATCGCTATGCAGAATGGATTACTTGAAGAAGACAGGAAGCAGCTAGCAGATATTCAGGCACAAATGAATACTATAAAGGCAGAAAAAGAGCCAGAAATAGAAGAGGCAATATGTCCGATGTGCAAGCGCCCACTAGATGCAGAAGACCAGGAAACTCATAGACATAAACTACACGAAAACTGGATCATTAACCAAAATCGCGAGCTTGAAGCCTTACAAAGAAAAGGCGATACGATATATGAAGGCGCAAAAAGACGTAAGGATATGATCAAGAACCTTCAATACCAAATGGAGGAAGCTAAGGCAAACCTGACAAAAGCTACAGAATTAGCAAGTCAGCCAAGAAGAGAAGCAATAGCAATCAACTTTGACGAAGACGAAACGCTCCAAGATATGATCGCAAGAGTTCCGGCCGAAATCAATGCAACCGAAGCTACAAGAGTAGCAAAAGAGAAGCTACAAGCGGAAAAAGATGCATACGTTAAAGAGCTAGAAGCCATTAGAGAATCTAAAGAAATATGTGGAAGAATGGCAGCAATAAAAATGGATATTAGATCTTCGAAAGCAAGAATTGAATTGCTGGAAAAAGAGCAGCTAGAAGTCAATCAAAGGATAGCCGATCAAGAGCGAATCATTTATCTATGCGACTTATGGACCAAGACCAGAACAGAGATACTGAACGCAAAGGTATCGGATAAGTTTAACCTGGTTAAATTCAAAATGTTTAACTATACCCAGGAAGGAAACCCAGTTCCAGTTTGCGAAATAACAGTAAATGGTGTCGATTACTCAGCACTAAACACAGCAGCGACCATCAACGCAGGGCTTGACATCATCAATGCGTTAATTAAATACTATGATGTGAAGGCACCAATCTTCATCGACAATCGCGAATCAGTAACAAACATCAACGCACCAGAAACGCAGATCATAAACTTGTCAGTAAAATAGGAGGAATAAGAAATGACACAAATAACACCAGCAGAAAAAAATCAACTTCAAATCAAAAAGGACATTAGCGACAATGTAATATCTAACCTAGAAAGATTAAAGGGCGAAGGTTTGACATTGCCACCAAACTACAGCGCAACAAACGCATTAAAAAGCGCTTGGTTCAAAATAATGGAAACAGTCAACATTGACAAAAAGCCTGCGCTAGAGGTATGCACTCAGCAAAGCATCATCAACTCTTTAATGGATATGGTAATTCAAGGACTAAGCCCAGCAAAGACACAATGTTACTTCGTAGTTTACGGAAACAAACTACAAATGACCAGGTCATACTTCGGAACGCAGGCAGCAATCAAACGCCTAAAAGAAGTAGATGATATATGGGCAAACGTTATTTATAAAGATGATGTATTCGTATTTGAAAATAAATTCGGACGTGATAAACTGGTCAAACACGAAAGCAAGTTGGAAAACCGCGACAAAGAAATTATCGGAGCATACGCAATCGTTAAACTAACAAACGGCGAAGAGATAATGACGCTGATGACAAAAAAAGAGATCGAATCATCTTGGAGCCAGTCAAAGACCAATCAATCTGTTCATAAGAAATTCCCACAAGAAATGGCCAAGCGCACGGTCATCAATAGAGCAGCTAAAGTATTTGTAAACACAAGTGACGATAGCGACATTCTGATCGAAGCGATCAACAATACCACCGCGAACGAATATGATCAAAGTGAAAGGATAGAAAGTAACATTAACGTGATTGACGCTGAAATAAATATGAAGGCAAATAGCGTAGAATTCGAAGAAGCGGAAACAAATGCAAATGAGGTTGAATATAACGATTTGACCGGAGAAGTATCAGAAGAACCAACGATTAGCAATCAGTGGGATATCTAATGAGATTAGAAGTATTAGCAACAGGTAGCAGCGGAAACTGCTACCTTCTTAAAACTAGCGATGGCGTGTTGATTATTGAAGCCGGTATAAAGTGGCCCGACGTACTAAAGGCACTAGAATTCAATATCAGCCAGGTTATCGGCTGCATAATCAGCCACGAGCATGGTGATCATGCTAAATACGCCAAGGAATACCAGAAGGCTGGTATCAAGATATTCACAAGCAAAGGAACAGCAGAATCTATAGGAATTAAACCATATATCTGCATATCGAATAAAAGTACGGTCAAAATCAAAGATATAGTCATGCGGGCATTTGACACAGAACATGACGCAGCTGAACCGCTGGGATTTTTGATTGAAGACACAAATACTAAAGAGCGCTTGCTATTTGCGACAGATACATATTATGTGAAATACAAATTCAAGAACATAAATTACATAATGGTCGAATGTAACTACGCAAATGATATGCTCATGGAAAACATCGAAAATGAATTGATCCATCCAACAATGGCAAATAGGTTGCTGACATCACACTTTGAGCTGGGGCGCGTTAAGGAGTTCATCAAGTCAAATGACAACCAAGAGTTGAGCAATATCATTCTAATTCATTTGAGCGCCAAAAATTCAAACGCTGTGCGCTTTAAAAAAGAAATAGGACTAATTACACTAGCGAACGTAAACGTGGCTAAAAAGGGCTTAAAAATTGATTTAAGAAAGGGGTATGAAAATGAGATTAAAGGTAGAAACTAACATCGTGGATGATGGTGTAAAGAAAGAAAAGACAATAAATATTTTAGGCACTGAGTATGAATTTATTACAAGCGTTGATCCAGATGATAAAGATATGGAAGGTTGCGATGGTGTTTGCTTTTATAATCGAAAACAAATAAAGATTGTTGACTTTTATAAAAGAAGTGGTTGGAAAGACGAACCAAAAGAATCTATTGAAAGGAGATTCAAAGAAGTTGCACGCCATGAAATAGTTCATGCTTTCCTTAGAGAAAGTGGGTTAGCAGATTCATCATTAAGACATGAATCATGGGCAGTCAACGAAGAAATGGTAGATTGGATTGCTACACAATTTCCAAAGATTTATGATGTTTATAAAAAGCTAGATATTTTATAGGAGGCAAACATGGAAATAGAATTATTGATATTATTATTTGTTGTATTATTTGTAATTGTAATGTCAACACTACTTACGGCTACGAACAGAGAAAATGAGCGACTCAAAGAAACTAACCGCCAGATCATCATGGAATACTATAAGACGCAAACGCAGATCTTTAAGGCATTAAATGACCTAGGAGGCTGCGACGCCAAGGAAGAATACTGGAAGGGCTACGACCACGCAATAGACGCAGCCATCAATGAAATAAGCAAGATATACAGGCGATGAAATATCCAGGAGGAAAGCAATACATCCCGAAGATGGACGCTATCATCGAGCAAAAGGTCAACAAATACAAAAACGAAAAACAGCTGCTCGACGGAAAAAAGTTCGATAGCAAAAAGGAAGCTGGGCGATATGCTCAGCTTCTGCTTTTAGAAAAGGCCAAGAAGATCAGCGACCTACAAACCCAAGTACCGTTTATTCTGATCGAGAAAAGCCAGCACGGGCGCGCAATAAAATACATTGCAGACTTCGTATACAACGAAAACGGTCAAATAGTAGTGGAAGATACTAAGGGCGCAAAAACGGCTGTGTATCGCCTCAAAAAACGTCTCATGGCCGAAAAATATGGTATAGTAATAAAGGAGACCTAAAATGCAAAAACTAAGCGTTATCCCATCTTTTGAAATCAATTCAGACATTAAGCTAGAAATGTGGCAAGAATATTATTACATTGATCTAACTGGCGAAGCACGAGCAAAAATATACAAAGACGATATGAGCGATCGTTCAATAATGGATACATCAAGAGTTTTTGTGAACAAACTTGAAATGGAAGATTATGTCAAGTTTTGGAACTTAACAGAAAAATGCAGCGTACCTTTTAAAACTTCCGGGGGGGGGTTATTTACGATTATAGTAGATCCATCGTCTTTTCAAATTAGCATAGCAAGAACAAATGAATATATACCAAACTTCATTTATTTTAAAGACGAAGAAAAAGCAAAAAATTATATAAATGAAGCAGGTGCGAATAGAATATTGAAATATTTATATAATATAGCGCTTTAGGTAAAAAGCGCGTATTTTTTATTTTTATATATAAATTTCTTTATATATTGTTAAAGATATTATACAATAGATTCAATCAAGGAGGTAAATAAAATGAGAACAAAGAAATTATCAAAGAAAATGTCTATCGTATTATCACTAGATGAAGCAAGAAAAAAAGGTATTGATAAGTTAGAATCAAAAATAACTGATAGGCTAAAAAAGTTTGCAGAAGAAAAAGGATGGGCTAATTATCATATTACTTTCGATGCCAATGACAATGCCTTTGTTTATACGGTGGTAGAAGAATGAAAATAGTTTTTAAATCATGGGTTGAAACAACGCTCAGTGTGATTGTCTTATTACAATTCATGCTCTGTGCAACAGAACCAAGCGAAAGAATTATCACCTGGCTATTATTTGAAGTAGTAAATGTATTATTAATGCTAGCAAATATTTATTTATTAGCTAAATTTGGAAGAAAGGAGTAAATATGAGAAACATGAGCGAGTATACTAAACTTCAAGATAATTACGAAAGATTAGTAAAGGTTGCTGAAGTGTATTTCAACAAAGGAAACACCTTTACTGATGGCCATTTATTGGCATTCCAACATATTAATGCTGATTTAAATAGAATCATCATGGCATTAATGGAACAAATAAGATCATGATCATCAAGTGTAAATAATAAAAATATTTTAGGAGGAAATTATGAAAAATAAAGAAAAATATATTGATGAATTATTAAAGGAGAATGGAGTAGAAAGATGAATAAATACCAAGAAGCATTAGATAACATCACAGAAACAAATGATGTCGATGAAAGAATTAAGTATCGTCTAACATTACAAGAATTAGTCGAAAAAGCTACACCAATGAATGTGGAAACAATAAAGTTAGATAAAAATGTTGAGATTGGTAAAAATATGTTTTGTAAAGGTACAACGTTTTTAAGTAAATGTTCAAAATGCGGTGCGTGGCTACATCAGTATTATCACAAACAATATTGTGGGACTTGTGGGCAGGCAATAGATTGGAGCGAAGATGAAAATTAAAATAATACCTTGTATATGTAGTGATCCAATAGATGAATTAGGTAGTATTCACGATGGTATGCCACAACTAAAAGTAACTAATTTCAATGAGCATTGTGATTCACAATATTATGAGGCATATTGTCCTATTTGTGGAAGAGGCGGACTAATGCAATTTAAAAGCGCTTATTTAGCACTAAAGGGCTGGAATGAAATGCAGGAGAGGTTAAGAAGATGAATAAAGAAACATTGGCAGCTAATAAGAACAAAGACAAGCGATATTATTGGATCAAGCTAAAAACCGACTTCTTCAACGAAGATGCAATCGATTTTCTTTTATCTCAACCGAATGGCTGTGAATATATCGTGCTTTATCAGATGCTATGCACAAAGACAGCTAACACAAACGGATTATTACAGAACACTATAGGCGAAATAATTATCCCTTATGACATCAACAAGATAGCAAGGGACACGAAATACTTTAACCTGGATACTATACGAGTGGCGCTAGAATTATATAAAGCACTTGGACTTGTCTATGTTGCAGATAATGGAACACTGGCCATTGCTAACTATGAAGACATAGTTGGAAGTGAGACAAATAGCGCTAAAAAGGTTAGAGAATGGAGGAAGAAAAATGATCAAAAAAGGTTACAATGTAACCCACAAAGTAATAACAATGTAAGACAAGATATAGAGTATAGAGATAAGAGTATAGAGATAGATAAAGAGAAAGAAAAAAAGAAAGATATAATTCCCGACTATTCATCACAAAATAATGTGGAAGTAAGCCAGGAAGATATTAAAAAGTTTTTAGAGAGGAGTTATAAAGATGAATAAAAGAATGAACATAGTAAAATATGAATCAATTATTAATCATGAATTATTTAAATTAAAAAAATATG
>NFZD01006783.1_pt1 | contig 10977 bp, 19 predicted proteins | sample 1095381 | NCBI WGS metagenome assembly NFZD01 (sample SAMN03609891, study PRJNA323583) | gut metagenome | isolation source: feces | host: Rattus norvegicus | place: Denmark: Riget | collected 2013 | reverse complement strand
CACTGAAGAAGAACAGATCATGTATGGCCTAAGCAATATGGATGCTTATTTTGGCGGAGTGGATCTTAAAAAGCATAAAGCCTTACTGAAAGAGCGGAAAAAACAAAACGAAGAACTGCCCAAAACACTTGAATGGATTTCTTCAAAAGACAACAAGGAGGAAAAATGATGAAAGACTCAGAACTATGCATGATTGAGACAATGCTAAAGAAACAAGATGAGCTGAATTCGGCCATCATGAAAGAGTTTGGTTTGACTACAATTTCAAAGGAACAGATTGACTTAGCCACACTTGATGAGATTGGTGAATTCACTCATGAACTAAAAGGCGACTGGTGCTGGTGGAAGAAATCTCAGGAACCAGTCAATAGAAATAAAGCCCTGGAAGAGTTGGCAGATGTCTTCCACTTCGTCCTGATCTACGAATTGTTTTATGGGAAAAGAACCTATTTGGATAATCCCGAGTACAATTTAGAAAGTTATCGTGACTATATGCCTATGGTGCAAATGGACATTGGCTTCGGAATAGCAAATGCATTGACACGCATTGTTGATCTTGCAGATGGTCGATTGATGTATCTATTGGCACTAAGTGAACACTTAGGATTCTGCCTGGAAGAAATCTACGCAGCTTATATGAGAAAGAATGCAATCAATATGGAAAGGTTAAAGAATGGGTACTAGGCATAAGGAGATTGGAAAATGAATAAATATTTATTTGCGTTGCGTAATTTGTATTCATTGCGTATATTGGATTTCACTGATAAAGTAGAAACATTGATTGCGAGTGAGAGTTATAAAAAGCAATTAGATACATTGAAGGAATTGGTCGAAAAAGAAACAGCAACAACACCCGATATTGAAGGTGATGGATATTACAAAGGAGAACTTGTGTATGATACATGGATTTGTCCTCGGTGTGGCACTAGATATGAAATCGGTTATGACGAATATGAGTATTGTCCGAAGTGTGGCCAGCACATTGATTTAGATAGCTTAGAACAAGAATGTGAGGATACAGAGGATGAAGAATAAAGAGCTATATTATCCAACAAGAGGCTATCACCTGATTGACGAAGGAATCTACAAAGGAATCAGGTACTACATCATATCGTATGGAATGCATCCGTGTGCTTACATCGAGAACATCTGGAAGTTCAAAGACTACGATGATAGTCGTTTAGATAATATCTGCGTTCATGGAGGTTTTACATTCCTTGGGCGCAGAGAATTCACACATTGTCTCGGATGGGACTATGGACACTATGGCGACTATTATGAAGATCCATTTGGTAAGCCATCTTGTGCTGATATGTTAAGGCGATGGACATATGAAGACATCCTGGAAGAAATCAAAGATGTAATCAATCAGATGATTAAAAAGTTCGGAAAAGGAGAATTGTAAAAATGAATAAAGAAAATATTATCAAATTAGTAGGTAATCAAATTCAAGACATTATAGCTCTTGAAACAATAAGAAGCTACACAATTGAGCATCTTGATAAGTCTGATAAAGACTACCAAAAGTATGTGTCGGATTTAAATGTATATATTGTGTGGAAGAATAAAACTTTGCAGAACTGGAAGTATTTGTTGAGTACGAATCTTCCAGATTCAATGTATTACGAATTGACATATAACGGTGATAAAAAAGAATGGTATTTAGATGCATATAGAAAAGTTGAGAATCAATGCATTCGTGAAGAAACGATGATTGCGGAATTAAAAAGAAGAGGATTGATGTAATGAAAAATTTAAAAGAATTAGAAAAAGACTATCTGGAAAAGAAAGAAGTGTATGAGAATGCAGTTACCGCTCTTGCACACTCTGGATCTAATAAGGTGGAAGTGAAGAATGCAGCGGAAATCCTAGATAGTTCATACGAAGAATGTCAGAAAGCTTACACAGCTTGGCAGGAGGCAAAGAATGCCTAGTGTACTATGGTTTGTTGGTGGTGTGTTCGTTGGAATGATGGTGTCATGTGTGTTGTTCTTATTTGTGATGGGAGCACACGAAGATGACTATGAAGGATTCGACGATACAAAATGAGTTTGGAAATTCACAACAAAGAAATCAAAGATGAATGTGATTCATTGTTGAATTACTTTCGCTTCGTTCGAAATGCAACGAAAGACGAATCGTTTGACCTGGATAATAAACTGGATCATATCATTGATTACATCGCAAAGCTTGAGCGTGAGAACCTAGGATTGAAAGAGTACAAACTACATCAGGAAAAAGCGAATGAGCGCAGACACTACTGCTATGAGGAACCATGGAATCGTGGATCTTTCGTAGGCAGAAAAAGAATGAAATAGGATTTGGAGGCATTACAATATGACAAATGAAGAAGCAGCGTACATTCTGCATGAAATGAAAAGCATTAATTTTTATGAGCATAAACTGGCAGAACTGAGATGTCTATTGATTGACATTTCAGAGCGCATCGAATCAATTCAAATGCCTTCATGTCCACTAGGTGGTGATGGCACAAAGATAGACAACCACAAGGATAAGTCATCCATCGTTAATTCTCTTTTATCCGATGAGCAGATGTACGTTGAAGAGCGGAACTACTACTCACTGAGTCTAAGTAAGGCAAATGGCTATGTTACAAAAATATGCACACACTGTTCTTTAAGAGAAAATCAATTCCTGCAGTCATACATTGAAGGATGGTCTCAAGATAAGCTAAGACGTGTATATGGATATGCGAATCCTTATCAGAGTGCGTTGGCACTTATCAAGAAGACTTTGAAAAGCGGAAAAGTCGTATAAAACTACGTTGTCGCGTATAAAACTACGCAGTCAAGTGTGATAAAATGATATATATGAATTGTGGTCAAGGCTAAAATCTTGGCCTTTTTTTATTGCACAGAAAGGAGGTGTTCCATGGCTAAACTGACTGAGAAACAGAAGTTGTTTTGTGAGAATTACTTGATGACGATGAACGCAGTGGATGCCTATTTGGCAGTTTACAAGAATTGTAAAAGCCGAGACAATGCGTCGAAGCATGCATCCAGGTTGTTAGCATTACCGCATATCAGAGCATATGTTGATACTTGTCTAGAAAAAGCACACAGCAATAAGGTTGCCGATATTCAGGAAGTCATGGAGTACCTTACTAGTGTGATGCGAGGCAAGACCAAAGCCGAAGAAGTCATGGTTGTTGGAACTGGTGAAGGATGCTCCGAGCCTTGCAAGGTTTTGAAAGCACCATCCGAAAAGGAACGACTGAAAGCAGCTGAGCTGATTGGAAAAAGATACGCTTTATTCACTGGATCAGATACAAAAGAAGATGATGCAGACAGTGTGGTAATTGTGAATGATGCTCCAAAATAAAAATAGAAATTGCATAAAGCTTTCAGATATCATCATGCCAAAGTTTCTGCCTTTGGTAAATGACAGAGTCCACATGCACCAGATATTGACATCTGGTCGTGCAGGAACAAAGTCAAGTGCTATGGCCATACTGGTTGACTACTTGATAGTCTCTGAACCAGGAACTGCTGCAGTCGTGATGAGAAAGCATCACAATAAGCTTAGAAAAACAGTATACAAAGAGTGTCTGAGGGCTTTGAAGCGTTTAGGACTCAACAAGAATTTGTTTAAGATAACAAGCTCACCTATGCAGATAACTTACAAAAAGAACGGAAACACGATCTACTTTACCGGTTCCGATTCCATTGATGATACAAAAGGTATGATTGATGATCAGAACACGATCAAGTTGGTTGTGCTGGATGAGTTGACTGAGTTTTTTGACAAAGGTGATGGAGAAGATGAAATCAGTAATATCACTGCCACATTCGTTCGTGGTAATGAATCTGATTTCAGAATGATGTATTTATACAATCCTCCAAAGAATCCAAAGGCACCAATCAATGAATGGTGTCAGAAGATGGAGAAACGTGAGGACTGCATACACATCCATGCGACATATCTTGATGTTCCGAAGCAATGGATTGGTCAAAAGTTGATTGCAGAAGCAGAGGCCATGAAAAAGGTTGACTTCAAGATGTATCGCTGGGTGTGGCTTGGTGAATCAGTTGGACTGGATGACCTTATCTACTACATGTTTGATGAAGAGAAGCATGTTCGCGTTCCTGAACCTGCATACAATCAAATTGTCATAGGTGTAGACTACGGACAGATGAATGCCACAACATATCAGGCATTCGGTATCAACTACAAAGAAAAGCGAATGGATGGACTTAAGGAGTACTACTATTCAGGAAGAGAAACCGGAAAGCAGAAGAGCCCTAGCGATTACGCTAAGGACTTTAGAACTTTCCTTGATGAAATATACAAAGAACACTCCAGATGCGCGATGACAGTGTTCTATGATCCATCTGCAAGGGGTCTAGCGGAAGAAATCAAACGAGTATGTCCGGAGGTATCAATGCGTAAAGCTAAGAATGATGTAAACTTAGGAATCAATCGAGTACAAAAGTTGTTGAACTATTGTGCTCTTTTATTTTCTCCTGATCAGAAACATGCAATCGAAGAAATGTACTTGTATGGATATGACCAGGATTCGATTGAAAAAGGAATCGAAAAACCTATCAAAGAGAATGACCACTGTATGGATGCGATTCGATATGCAGTGATGGGGGCATGGAAAGATATGAAGAGACTTCTTCCAGTGCTCGCAAGTGGAGAAAAGGAGGAATAGTCAATGATACAAGGCGGAAGAGGTGTGATACGTGCCTTTCTTGAAAAGAGAGGATACAGGTCAGTACCAGAAGACTTCTATGGAAAGATTGAAGAATGGAAAGACTGGTACATCAATGGAGTTGATAAGATGCACACACGCACTGTCTACAACGGAAAGACTGTAGTCAATCAGGAAATCAAATCACTAGGCATGGCCAAGACAGTAGCCGAAACCTGGGCCAATTTATTGATGAATGAAAAGGTTCAAATCAACGTAGGGAATGAACATAGCAATGATGTTCTTCATGGTATTTTGAAAGACAACAAATTCCAAACGAATGCGAATCGCTTATGCGAATTGTATTTCGCACTGGGAACTGGAGCTTTTGTTGAGTATATCGGTAAGAATAAAGTCCAGATTGATTACATCCAGGCTGACTTGATATTTCCTATCACATGGTCAAGCAAAGGTGTAGAGGAATGCGCATTCGGTTCAGTAATTCGACACATGAATCAAGACTGTATCTACATTCAAATGCACATCAAAGAAAAAGGACAGTACATCATTGAAAATCACATTCTAGGATTAGAAGGCCAAGGCTACAAAGAAATGGAATTGCCACTCGGTGTTGAGCAAATCATCAACACTGGATCTAAAACTCCGTTGTTCCAAATCCTGAAGCCGAACATCGTCAACAATGCCGATGAATCATTGTCTTTGCCGATGGGAATCAGTGTGTATGGAAACGCTACAGATGTGTTGATGGAAATTGACACTTCCTTTGATGCACTAGATACCGAAATCAATACTGGCCGAAGAATCATATTCCTTCAAGCTGCGGGATTCCAGACAGACTCAGAAGGAATCACGCACAACATGATTGGCGACCATGAGACGATTTTCAGAAGCGTTGGTGATGCAGACGAAGACGGAAAAGCTATGGTACACGACTTCTCTCCTGCACTAAGAATCAGTGAAATCAACCAGGCAATTCAAATGCAGTTGAATCTATTGAGTGAAAAATGTGGAATGGGAACGAATCAATTTGAATTCACTTTAAAAGGTGTAAAGACTGCAACCGAAGTCATTTCAGAAGACAGTGATATGTATTCAAATTTGAAGAAGCACGAAATCATCTTAGGTGATGCCTTAGAGAATATGATTGAAGCTATCTCATTCTTATCTGGTAAGATTGGAAATCCGATGGAAATTGACGAGATCACAATTGATTTTGACGATTCAATCATTGAAGACAAAGCCACTGAACGAAAACAAGATCAGGCAGACTTGGCCAACGGAACACTTAGACCAGAAGAATATCGAGCTAAGTGGAGAAACGAAACGATTGAAGAAGCTGCCAAGAATCTTCCACAGAGTGCGGATGTGATGGAATAAGATGCTAACAGAAAGAGAAATCGAGGCCTTTGGGTTTGGCCATGAAGCTATATTCAAAGACCTTGAGAAAGCCATCATGTCTGATATTGTACGAAGAATCAAACAAACTGATGTGATCACACGTTCTGCAGATTTTCAATTGAATCATTTAAAGATGCTTGGAATGTCTGACTATGAAATCAAGAAGATGGCAGAACAATACATCCAGGCTTCAGATGATTACCTTGATAGAGTATTCGCAAATGCCATTGAGACAGACTATATCGACAACAAAGAACTGTACAAAGCTCAAGGCAAGGAATTTATTCCTTTTGAAGACAATGAGATGATTCAACAATGGATTCAAGCCATCAAGCTGCAGACTAAAGACGAGATGAGAAGGTTGACGGAATCTATGGGATTCGTTGTGCAGACCGGAAGTCGTAAAGTGGTTCAACCGGTCGGAGTTTTCTATCAAAACGTTTTAGATCAATCTGTTGTTGACATAATGATGGGCACATTTGACTATAATCGAGTGTTAAATGATGCGGTTCGAAAAATGACACATTCCGGCCTTCGTTGGATTGATTATCAGTCCGGATGGCACAACAGAGTGACTGTAGCTGCAAGGCGAGCTGTCATGACTGGAATATCGCAGATAACGATGCAGATCTCAGAAATGAATGCCAACGAATTAGGAACAGACTACTTTGAAGTGACTGCACACGCAAATGCTCGTCCAAGCCACGCAGAATGGCAAGGGAAAGTGTATTCCAGAAAAGAATTAGAAACTGTGTGCCACCTTGGTGAAGTGACTGGTCTTCTAGGTGCTAACTGCTACCACATGTATTATCCATTCATTCCTGGTGTATCAAAGCGAGCATATACTGATGATCAACTAGATGAATGGAAGTCAAACAAGCCAATCGAATACAATGGCAAGGAATACAACGGATATGAAGCCACACAACGCATGAGGCAAATGGAAACAAATATGCGTGCACAACGTGAGAAAATCTATTTGTTGAAGCAGGGTGAAGCAAATAGATATGATTTACTCAATGAGCAAGCTTACTATCGTGGCCAGATGGCAGAATACGCAAAATTCGCTGATAGAATGGGATTGAAACAACAGAAAGAGCGCATATCTGTAGACGGATTAGGTAAATTGGTGAATGCATCGTGGAAAAACAATCCTGGCATGACAAAAGAGAGAAAAGATGCTATATTTGAATCAGAAATAAAAAGGATTTTACACAAGCCGAATTCAGTTGTGCATCTACAAAAAACACCTATAGATTGTGATGAATTAAGCATCGATATTATTCATATCAACAAAGAAAGAAAACACAACGTAACCGAAAGCGAAGCGAAAAGCTTCATTGATAACGCTTATTTCTCTGTATCTGTATGGAATGGTCAGTTTGAAAGATATTACAGCAAATTAGGTGCTACATATGTAGATATGGAAGGCAAGGAGATTAGGACAGCCTTCAAGGCAAAGGAATTTGATGATATTACAAAATCATTAATAAAGGAGTATGAACAATATGGCAAATCGAAATAAGCATAGATGTTGGTATTGCCCACTGTACAAAAAGGAGATTGAGGACATAGAATGCCTTGATGTTCAAGATGTAGCAGATAGAATCAGAAAGCCGGTAGCGGTTCCTAAAGAAATATTAGATATCCCTAATTTCAAAGCGGTATGTGATAAATGTGAACATCGTGACCTTGGGTAAAAACCATGTCAGATAACTTTAAAATCATTTATAAGATATTAAAGATTCTAGAATCGTCTATGGATCATGAAGTCTTTGATGTTCAAAGAATATCCGCATCTGCACTAGGAATCACAGAAGTTCGTCTCAAAAAGGTTTTGAAGATGCTTCTTGAGAATGGATATGTATCTGGATTTGAAATTAAGAAGTACATCGGAGATCCATATGAAAATGTTATCGGACTAGAGGACATCCAAATCACCTTGAAAGGTCTAGAATACCTGGAAGAAAACAGTCTCATGAAAAAGGCTGCGGAATTAGCAAAAGGAATCGCAAATATCATTTAAAAAACTAAATTTATTAATTAGCGTCTATTTAAGCAATAGGCGCTTTTTATATGCCATGGGCAAGGCGATAAAAGGCACCAATCCAAAGTGAGAAGAGACTCACGTTAATAAACTGTAGGAGGAAAAGAAAGATGAAACGAGAAGAATTAAGAGCAATTGAAGGACTGACAGAAGAACAAATTAATCAGATCATGAATGTGCACCAAAATGATGTGACTAATTGGAACAACAGACTTCAAGCGCAGGAGACACAGATTGCGAATTTGAACGCAAAGGTTAAAGAATTCGATGGTGTCGATGTAGCCAAGCTACAAAAAGATCTAACTGACATGCAGAACAAGTACAACTCAGACATGGCCGCCAAAGATAAAGACTTTGCAAAGCAGATGTACTTCAATGGAATCCAGTTCACGTCAAAACTAGCTAAAAGTGCTGCAATGGCAGAATTCGACAAGAAGAACCTTGAGTTCAAAGAAGGTCAATTTGTAGGAGCCGACGAGTTCATCGAAGAGTTGAAGAAGGACAATCCAACTGCCTTTGTCACAGAAAAAAGTTGGGAAGGATCTCAAGCCCAAACTCAACAACAAACACAGCAGACAGTGAATCCATTCAGTTCTGGAATGGCACAAGGTTCTGCGACTGGTTTAAATGAATTAGATCCAGTCATTGTTAGATTCAAGGAATTGAATCCAGACATTCAAATTTAATGTTATAGGAGGATAAGAGAATGCCACAATTAAACGGAACACATGAAAAACAAGATCGCTATTCTAGCTTAGTATTAGCGAAATTACGCAGCACATCAGTCATGATGGGTTTATTCAACAGAAAATACGAAGGGTCACCAGTAGCTGGTGCAGTTAAAATTCCAGTACGTGATGATGAAGTTAAAGTCAACAAAGACTATGACATCAAGTCAGGTGGAGAATTGACAACTTCAAAAACAACTTATAAAACATTACCAATCGACAAGAGCTTATATGTCAATGAATTAATCGATGGATATGAAGCAGACGCAGTACCAGATAACTTGACTGCAGACCGCTTAGATTCTGCAGGATATGCAATGGGATTAGAAGTTGATAGTGAATTAATCAACGTTTGTGCTACTTCAGGAACTGCATCAACTAACACTACTGCATTGACTGCAAAGACTGTCTACACAAGCATTGTTGATGAAGTACAAGCATTGAAAAAGAAAGGCGTACACTTAAATGAGATGTGGTTAGTGGTAACTAACGAAACATTCGGATTATTATGCAAGGCACCTGAGTTCATCAATGCATCTGATTCTGGTGTTAAGAACGCAGCAGAAGGCTTCCGAGGAACTGTATTCGGATTGAACGTATACGAAACAAACAACATCCCTGACGATTCAAACATCGAATACATTTTAGGAAACAACGTGTTCTGTCACTTTGTAAATGACTGGATGAAGAAGGTTTCAATCAATGCGATTGCAGACGGAAAACACATCGGTGCTTCTGCATTACAAGGTAGACAAGTTTATGGAGACATGATCTCACGTCCAGAAACTGTCACTATCAAAAAGAAAGCAGCTGCCTAGATTTATATGGGATGGTCCATAAATGTTAGTAAATTACACAATATATCAGGAACAGTACCTTGGAAAATCAATTCCAGAAGAAGAATTCAATGCCTATTCTAGATTGTCAGAATCATATGTTAATCAATACACATTCACTAGAATCCAGAACGCTTTAAGTGATCAGGAAAAAGAGAATGTGTATTTTTGTATCTGCGAGATTGCAGAAAAGCTATATGAAAACGATCATCTGCCTTCTTCAAAAGGAATCACATCCGAAAGCGTCGATGGCCATTCCGTATCATTCGAACGCAGAAAAACAACCACTCAATTGAAACCTTTAATTAAGGATATAATCAATCGATGGTTGTGCAATACGAATCTTTTATACAGAGGGTGCTTATGATTGATTGCAATAACACTGTCACTCATGCGCACTGGGTCGTGGATGAGAAAAAGCGAGACAAGGTTCTTGTCAGTGAGTTGATAAGGAATTGTTCGTGGAATCATGTCTATGGCACCAGAGATGGAGAAAAGGAAGATACAGAAGATGATTCCTTCACAGTCCGTATAGAAGTGAACGTAGCAAATGAAATTCCTGATATAAAAAAACACGATATTCTAATTCTTGGAGAAGTCGACATCCAAGGCATGACGTCGGCTCAACTCCAACGAAAATATCCAGAGTCTTTCGAAGTTCAAACTGTAAAATACAACCTTAATTCTGTAGGTGGCTATAGCAATCACATAAGGATTCAAGGGGTATGACAGAACCTATTAAGGTGCCAAGTGATATCGACATCAAGATTGCTTCTAAAATGGGCAGAGTCCAAGCAAAACTGAAGTTTGATCCATCACTTGGACCAGGCGTCAACAATGCTTATAAGCGAGCTCAAAAGTTTGTTGATTCAGAAGTTATCAGACTATCATCACCATACACTCCGATGCGCAGCGGAAAGTTGATACAGTCTTCAACATCTTCAACAAGAATCGGCTCAGGAGAAGTCAAGTATAATGTTCCGTATGCTAGATATCAGTATTACGGAATGTTAATGGTTGGCCGAGCACCAAAGAAGCTCACAAGCACTCCATTGAAGTATCAAGGCGCCCCACAAAGAGGTGCCAAATGGTTTGAACGTATGAAAGCAAAAAATAAGCAAGACATATTGAAAGGAGCTGGCAAAATTGTCGCAACGAAAAAATAATCTGGAGCAGATTCGAAACTACTTTCTGAACTGTCCAGTATTTGATAAGCATTCAATCCTTCATATCGATTACTTGAATGAGCGAATCGATGAAACGATTGAATACAGTATCATGTCAGAGATAAAT
>NFZD01001042.1_pt1 | contig 11012 bp, 17 predicted proteins | sample 1095381 | NCBI WGS metagenome assembly NFZD01 (sample SAMN03609891, study PRJNA323583) | gut metagenome | isolation source: feces | host: Rattus norvegicus | place: Denmark: Riget | collected 2013 | reverse complement strand
TGGCAAAGTGCGAAGAAAAGCATGAGAAAGGTGAAGTTATTGAAGTAACCACCAAACACGGAAAAGAGAATGAAAGCATAGTGTTTAATCTGATATTTGAACGTGATGGCTTCTATTATTACTCAATAGTTCGCGCTGATGGCTTTAATGTTCAAGAATGGGCAAAACGAAAAGCCGAACGTAGACTTAACTGGGCTGCATCCGCTGAACAGAAGAGTAATGAATACTATGAGAAGTCAAACAAGGATAGAAATTTTCTCTCGCTCGGTGAACCTATCAAAGTAGGCCATCATAGCGAAAGACGACACAGAAAAGCAATTGAAGATGCCTGGAATAATATGGGCAAGAGCGTAGAGTTTGATGAGAAAGCCAGAGAGCATGAAAGAATAGCTCAGTATTGGGCAAACAAAGCTGATACCATAAACCTTTCAATGCCTGAAAGCGTGGACTACTATGAACATAAGTTAGCAGCAGCTAAAGAGTATCACGAAGGACTGAAATCCGGCAAATATCCTCGTGAACACGCATACTCTCTAACGTATGCTAAGAAAGCTGTAAACGAAGCTCAAAAGAACTTTGATTTGGCAAATAAACTTTGGTCATAAACCCGGTAGCCTTCTGGCTACCATAATTTAAGATGGTTATGAGAAATGTAGATATTGACGTAATGCGAGAGATTTTAGAAGAACATGATATTTTGGTGACTGGTAATGTAGCTAAATCTATAGTAGAGGATTTTGTTTGCTATTTAGAGGTCTGTGGAGAAATGGATGCTGAGCCATTTAGAGATTGTAACGCAGAATCAGATACAGAAAAAAACATTCGATTAGAAGCAGAATTAAAGAAGGTAAAGAAAGAGCTTTCAAAAGTATCTACAGAGAATGAAATCTATAGAGATAATGTAATGAAAAGACATAACGCATCGTATGTATGGATTGAAAATGGAGTGATAAAATATAGTTATGGGGTATGAAAGAGAAAAAAATCCTACAAGAAATAATTGATTGGTTGAATTCAGATGCCAGCTACCTCTCAGCAAGAACAGATTATGGCAAAGGATATAAGAATGGTATTTTCAGAGCCAAAGAAATAGTGTCTGAAATCATCAAAGAGCATGATGAAAGACTATTGAATGATTGAAACAAACAAAAGTTTTGCAAAACGGCGTGATTACAATGTAGTTGCGCTGTTTTTTATTGGTTTATAATGATTGAATATCAATCATTGTTTGTATATTTGCACTATGGCATTTGTTTATGTCTTGCGTACTCCTTCACGCAATTATGGCGGTGCGCTTCTGCATCGCCATTCTTTCATTTAAGGAGTATGTTAGTTTGAAACTTAATCATCGTATGAAGGAGTACGAAACAATGTTATGGACGAAATAACTCAAATACTCAACTCAGGACTACCTATTGATGATGTGATAAGCGTATTGAAAGAAAAATCAGTATGTGTACCGTCATGGATCAAGCTAATCAAAGCATACGAACCGACTTTGCACGAAATTGTAACAGATACGATTACACGTAAAGACAAGATAAAGAGTGATGGGACAAAAGAAGAAGCGTCACGTATCTATGTCGGTCTTGAAAAGCTGCTGACTAAGCGCATGACAGAGTTCATGTTTGCTATCCCAGTGAAACGTGTCTATCATAACATTGAAGGAAACGAAACAAGACAGCAGATAGCGAAAGCCATTGAAGCTATATATAAGTACGCTCGTATTGATACTGAAAATATCAAACGTTCCACATCTTTCTTTGCAGCGTGTGAGATATTCACAATTTGGTATGTAGTTGAGAAGCCCAACACACTCTACGGATTTAACAGCAAGTACAAGCTGAAATGCAAGACTTACAGTCCTATGGATAGAGTAAGCCTATATCCGTTATTTGACGAACTCGGAGATATGGTCGCTATGTCGTTTGAGTATAAGAAGAAGATTAAGGACGAAGAAATCACGTTCTTTGAGACCTATACTGCCGATCGCCATTTCAAGTGGAAGCAGGATGGACAAGGCTGGACAGCTGTTATAACTGGCGAACCAATACAGTTGATGAAAATTCCAGGAGTGTATGCTTTTCGTCAAGTACCAATATATCACGGACTTACACGTTTAAGAAAAGAGCTTGAATACACACTTTCACGAAACAGTGATGTCATAGCTTACAACGCCTCTCCTGTGCTTAAAGTGTCCGGCAAGATGCTTGGCGAAGAAGATAAGGGCGAGAGCCGTAGGTTGTTCCGCGTCGAGCAAGGTGGTGATGTTTCATATGTTTCTTGGTCGCAAGCCATCGAAGCGGTGAAGTACCATATTGATACATTGCTCCGCCTGTATTGGATGCAATCGCAGATGCCTGATATATCATTCGACAATATGTCCAAGTTGGGTAACATCGGCTTTGACGCGCGGCAGACGCTATTGACAGACGCTCATTTGAAAGTCGGTGACGAGAGTGGTGCGTGGATAGAGGCGTTTGACCGGGAGGCGAACGTTGTCAAGCAGTTCCTCAAGCATATGAACACCGCATGGGCAAGCGAGATTGATAATGTAGAGGTCGAGAATATCATCACTCCATTCATTCAGCTCGATGAGGATGCCGCCATTAGTCGAGCCATCAAGAGTAATGGCGGCAAGCCGGTCGCAAGTCATTTGGAGAGCATTCAGATGGCGGGCATATCCAATGACCCGATGTCTACCCTCGAACAGATACGGAAAGAAGATGCAGAGGCTGCTAAAGCTAATATAGAAAGTGTGTTCAATGAACCTACAATGTAATAATCATCTAATTTATTTATCGTATGAAAGATATTTGTTTTGAACAGAAAAACGGTTAATACAATGCTTATGAGAGTACCCATAGATAGTATGACATTTTCAGAGAGCTGTTATCAGCGGGGTGATAAGATATGGAATGCGCAAACTTTATATGACTTCGCAAAAGCAAAGGAATATCCAGTTATGGATATGCCACTATGGAATATTGATTTGACGGCAGAGCCATTTGAGTGCAATCAACTCCATACATTTATTTACCAATGCAAGCGTGTCCGTGATTGCTCTCTCGATTATCCTATAATCCTTGATGAAATGGGACAAATTGCTGACGGTTATCATCGTTTATGTAAGGCTATATTGGATGGGAAAGAAACTATTAAGGCTATCCGTTTGTTAGAGATGCCTGCACCTGATAGAATTGAAAAAGAATGACCTATAATAAGAAAATTCCTAAAGGACACTTTCCACACTGCCATTATAGTAAGAGGAAGAAATCCAAAAAAGCATTTGAAACTTTGAAAAGTGCTGAAAAGTTTATCAATGATTTGCATCTGACCGGATATGTCCCATACGTTTGTCCTGTCTGCTGCAAGTGGCATATAGGACACGAATATGGCAAAGCCTAAAACACCCAATCAAAAGTATAAGTATAGCGAGCTGAACAAACGGCTCGCCAAATACGTTGCGCTCGTTCAATCCATCTACGGTACATTGAACCTCGAAGCCGCAAAATTGGTTGAACGGTTAGGAATTATAGAAGCAGATCTCGAAATAAAGCCTTTCAGTTTCGCAGACTACCCGGAAACACGAAAGAAGATAGCCGACATACAGAAGCAGTTCGTAAGTGATATACAGGCTGTAATCTATCGTGGAACAAGCGAGGAATGGAAGAATAGTAACGAAGTGCAGGATTTGCTTGCTAATGCTGTTTTGAAGTCGTATGATGCTGTTGTAGATAAAGAAAAATACAAAGTCCTGTACCAAAACAATTCCGATGCACTGAAAGCGTTTCAGAACCGGAAGGACAGAGGACTTAATATTTCCAGCAAACTATGGAACCAGTCTGTTATTTACAAGAAAGAACTCGAAGATGCTATCTCATGCGCTATTGAGAAAGGATATAGTGCTGTTACATTGAGTAAACGAATATCCAAGTATCTGAATGATTTTCCACAACTGCAAAAAGATTACAAAGAGAAGTTTGGAACAGCAAGTCAAGCGGAAGATTGTGAGTATCGTTCCATACGTTTGGCTCGTTCCGAAATCAACATGGCGTATCGCACTGCTGAAAACGAACGCTGGAAGCAAATGGATTTCGTCGTTGGGTATGAAATAAAGTTGAGCCATGTACATCATCAACGTATGCCACATGGTGATATTTGTGATACTCTTGCAGGTAAATATCCGAAAGATTTTGTTTGGACAGGTTGGCATCCGAATGACCTTTGTTATAAAATCCCCATTCTCAAAACAGAAGAAGAATTTTGGGAATGGGACGGTCGCAGTGAAGTTTCAACCAAGAGCGTGAATGAGGTTAAAGATGTGCCTGATGCTTTCAAAAAGTGGGTTGATGATAACTCAAGTCGCATATCTAAAGCCAAAAAGAAAGGCACGTTACCTTATTTTTTGAAAGATAACAAGAAATTCTATTAATATGTTTGTTTTTCAATCATATATTACTATCTTTGTAGTGCGTATGAAGCTGTACGCTACAGAACTTGTTCGTAAATACTTTTCATTGGGCTAGTGTTTTTTAGTTCAACTCGAATAGTCTGCTGGCATACGCTTGTGCTACGCAGACTATTTTTTTTGAATTAAAAAAACAAATGTAAATGAACAGACAACAGCAAGTTTTCGTGAGATTGAAACTTAAAGCGAAGGCGTTAGGGTTCAACCAAAAAGAGCTGAAGGGTATCGCCGCCAAGATTGCCGATAACCTTGAACTCGCAGATGATGCCTCAGACGAGGATGTAAACGCAAAGATTGACGAACAGATTGATGCGGTTCTCCCCTACTTATCTTTCGGCCAGTCACAAGCAAACAGATTGCTTGACGAATGGAAGAAGAATCACCCTGAAACAGATGACGATGATGATGACAACAATAATGATAATGAAGACACATCGAATAAGAATAATCGTCAGTCTGGTTCAAAAAAGAATCCCAAAAACAAAGGAAATGAACATAACGAAGAGCCTGCATGGTTCAAGACGTACCGTGAACAGCAGGAAGCTCGTTTTGCCGCATTAGAAGGAGAGAAAACGACTTCTAATAGAAAGGCCAAACTTGAAGCTCTACTAAAAGATTCTGGTACATTTGGTTCTCGTACTCTGAAAAGTTTCTTAAAGATGGAATTTAAAAACGATGATGAGTTTGACGAGTTCTATTCCGAAGTTGAAGAGGATTTAAAGGATTACAATCAAGAGCGTGCTGATGCAGGACTTGCAACTTTAGGTAATCCTCCGGCATCAGGAAGTGGTAAGCCAAAGGAAGATGAGGTTATTAGCGATGCTGAAATAGAGGCATTGGCCAATAGCTTCTAAGTATTAACCAAAAAAATTATTAGTAAAAATGGGTGCAACAGCAAATTTAGCGAGTGAGATGGAAGTCATCAACTCTGGGATGGATTCCGTTGTAATCCGTCACTTCGTGGCTGGCATAGCAGGTGGGCGCACATTGGATGTATCTAATTACAAGTTGCCTGTAATTAAAGCTGGCCATGTAGTTATCCGTGACACGTCCAATGATACGTATAAGCCTATGCCTGTAAACGAAGCAGGAACCGCATACGAATCATTGCCAGGCTCGCACGAGTATGTCGGTGTTGTAGTATGCAGTAAGCCTGTAAGCGAACCACTTGTTGGTATCATGTATGCAGGTGAAGTAAATGATGTGGCAAGTCCGTTCCCGGTTGACAGTATCAAAGATGCCATGAAAACGGCATTACCGACATTGGTATTTATGCACGACTAAAGAAGGAGGTGACAAATGAAAGAATCATTATTTATCGAATATGTGAAAAAAATCTTCCCGAAGTTACAGACAATTATCGAGAAGATAAATGGAAAACGTGGAAATAAACTCACGTATCTTCATAAGACTATGCTTCGCAAGGAGTATTCGGCTGATCAGAAATGGGAAAGCGCATCAGTTAACACTACCTATGTGTCTGCCGACATGGTTGCTATGGATTCACCGCTTCCTGCAAAGAATCGTGATTCTATCGCACACGCCAACGGTACGTTACCGAAGGTTGGTATGAAGAAGATACTGCGTGAAACACAAATTAATGCTATTAATATCATGAAGGCGCAGGGCGCTTCGTTCACTAGCATTGCTAATAAGTTGACCAACGATCCTGTTGCATGTTCTGTTGGTATTGACGAAAAGAACGAAGCCAATTTCTTGACTGCTCTCTCAAACGGTATCGTTATTGTTGAAGACGAGAACAACACCGGAACAGGATTGCGTATTAACTTCAACTATATGCCGGAGAATTGTTTTGGTGTTGAAGAGCCAAACTTTATTAGCTATGATGACATCAAGAATGTGCTCTCTAAAGCTGACGCAGACGGTAATTCGATCACTACTATCATGTTGGCATTGAGTACATATAACGCTATTCGACAAACACAGTGGGCTAAGGAGTTGGTAGCAAACTACCGTGGTCAGACAGTTGTAGAAGGAACGAAGTTGCCAGTCCCAACTGCTTCTTTGTTTGATGAAGCTTTTGCTGATGACAACAATGGTATCAAGTTCCTGAAGGTGGACCGTACTGTTATTTCAGAGAAAAACGGTAAGCGTAAACCTTACAAGCCTTGGAATGCGAATAAAATTATTTTCCTCACCACTGAAGAAGTTGGTGCATTGGTTTGGGGTACGTTGGCTGAAAAAACCAATCCTGTTTCAGGTGTGGTTTACTCAACTGTAGATGAATACAAGCTCATTAGTAAGTATTCCAAGAATGATCCGTTGCAGGAGTTCACAAGCGGACAAGCTCTAGTGTTACCAGTTATTGAGAATGTTGATCAAATCTATTCTTTGGATATTACCGAGGGGCAGTTGGTTGACACAGAAGCTGAAAGTTCTGATACAGGTGATGAAAAAATCACCGTTTGGGGACAGGCCTACAAAAAACCTGAATTTGTAACTGAATACAACAAAATTTGTGGTAGCAAGCTGGCTGGTACTATTTCCGATGATAAGCTGATTGCCGCCGTGAACAAATTGAGTGACGCAGAAGAAGCTGCTTTGAAGGCTGCTGTTGAAACTCACAATGCTGTCTAAGGATAGGAGGTTAAGATATGAAGACAATTCTGCAAGCATTGATAGACGAAATTGATTATCCGTTCCCTAAAGGCAAGTTTGAGAACAAACTGCTTGCTCGTGGACTGAATGGAGATGATGAGCTTACTTACGAAGTAATTACAAGCAATGAGTTCAAAGGTGCTGTAGCGGATTGTCTTTATTCTCTGATAGAAGCGATAAACTTCTCTGAGGCTGACAAGTCCGTCAATCTTCCTGACAGGGATGTAATATTGAAAAAGATTAATGCCATTTACACATCCATAGGTGAAACTGACAAATGTTTCGGCGAGCCTATTGTTTACATAGGAGGTTAATCTATGACAGTATTAAGCATAAAACCATATCGACTACAATATCAAGTAACTACTCTCGGACATGAAGATGAAAACGGCGATTTCCATCCCGGAGAATCCTATTGGGAAGGCGATATTGAATGTGATGCGGTTCCTGCTGGGAAAGCCGATGAACGCACTTTTGAAGATGGTTCGGTAAAGAAGTACTCATTTACCATTTATATGAAACCTGACTGCAGAAAGTTCCACATTGGCGAGAAAGTAAGATTGTTCCGCTTTGGAGAAGTTTACGAATACGAGGTGAAAGGTTTCATACCTTACCAGCATCAATGCAAAATGTGGATTTGATGATATGGGTATCAGGATGGCAACAAAAGTTGATGAGATTCAGGCAGCAATCAATGCGGAAATTGAACGTATAAAAACGCTTACTATCCGCGCACTAGCTTACTTGGGTGAGAAATGCGTAACGGAAGCCCGTGACCGCTCTCAAGAGGAAAGCTGGTTTGACCAAACCGGGAATCTCCGTAGTTCTGTCGGATATGTTATTTCCTATGATGGAAAGATAGTTCAGTATTCAGGGTTCAGGCAAGTCAAAGATGGTTCTGAAGGAAAGAAGACTGGAAAAGAGTTCGCGGAGGAACTTGTAAGGAAATACTCAAATAAGTATGTTCTTGTAGTTGTTGCAGGCATGAATTACGCTGAATATGTTGAAGCTATGGATAACAAGGTGGTACTTGCATCCGCTGAACTGTTTGCCCGTGAAGAACTTCCAAAAATGATGCGAAAACTCAAAAAACAGATAGCCAAATGAAATCGGATATAGACATAAAGGATGATATTTACAATCATATTAAAGGTTCTGCTTTGGAGCGTGCCGTTACTGGTAAGCTATGCAAATCTTCCAAGCGTCCTAATGGATCTGATAAAGAAGATATTGTTATTTCTATCCTAGATAACGGAAGCGGACAGATTCAAGAAGCTTTTGTAAATGTGAATATCTACGTTCAAGACAATATTCGAGACGAACAGGCCGAGGTAAACGACAGCCGTTGTCGTGAGCTTTGCAGAATTTCCATTGATGTTTTAGAGGTTGTATATGGTCCCGGTTTCCGTTTTACTCTAGACAAGCAACGAGTAATGCCTGTCAACGGTAAGAATGAGCATTTCATCAATAACAAACTATTGTATAAACAAGTAAACGAATAAATACTATGGCAGAAAGTACGGTAACAATATCATGGGGTAAACCTAAGATTGAAGTAAAGAAACTTGGTACAGAACCTGTGGAGTGGCAAGAATTTGCAACTCCAGTTGAAAGTTCTACGCAATTAACCACAACTCAGGGTGAAAAAATGGAAGCTAAAATTGAAGGCGGAGAGAATGAAGCTGTGAAGTATAAAAAAAATACTTACCAGTTAGTTTTCAATGTGCGTCAGGTTCCTGAACGTACAGATCCTATTGTTGATTCTGACGGTGTAGTAGAAGATGAATATTCTGTTCGTGTTACACCTGAGAATGCAGAAGCGTTAGGAATATTGATTGATAGATCTTCAGTGAATGTACAGAAGACGTTTGAAGCAAACGGCGGACTTGTTAAGGTTTATACATTTGATGTTTTAAAACCAGAAACAGGTGATGCTGTTAAAATTCAGAAGATTGTTGCTGAGTAGATAGATTACACACAGTTGACAGTATAAAAACAGTATTAATAACGAAATAACCAAGCGTGTGGGGGTACTAGGCTCCCACGTGTTTTTTACAGAGATAGCATGAAAAAAAATGATAATAATGAAACCATATCAATGAACATAGCCGATACAATTATGGAGAAGCCTGTAAGTTTCCTCATTGGCCGAAGACGTTTCTATCTGTACCCTACTACCCTCGGGAAGAGTTATCTCCTTTCACGCCTCACAAACGGCCTCGAAGTAAACAAGCATATCCTGTCGTCCAATCCGTATCTTGAAGCGTACAGGCTGGCCTCCGAGAAGAAAGAGCTTGTGTGCAGAATACTGGCTTATCACAGCTTGAAACGTAAATGCGACATCCAGAACGAAGGCAAGGTAAGCAAACGTGCGGATTTGTTCCAAAAAAAACTTAACAGTGAGGAGCTTGCACAGCTACTTGTCATGACATTTAGCCATGAGAATGTATCAGAATATATCATCCACCTTGGATTGGATAAAGAACATGCTGAGCGTAACCGAGTAATGGCAATAAAGAAGAATACAGGCAACCTTTCTTTCTGCGGAAAAAGTACTTACGGCACTATCATTGACTGGGCTTGCCAGCGATACGGATGGAGTATGGAATATGTAGTTTGGGGTATCAGTTATGCTAACTTACAAATGTTGATGGCTGATTCCATTACCTCGATTTACTTGTCAGTTGAAGAAAGGGAGAAACTAGGCATAAAAGCAAAAGTAGAAGTTATCAATGCTGATGATCCGAAGAATAGTGAACTTATCAGAATGATACTAAACGAACAATATTAAGAATATAACACGGCATTTATTTAAATGCTTCTCCGATCCTGTCGCCTATAACCGCACCGTCTTTCCATTTGGAATTGTTAATATCTACAATGAAACACCCCTTTACATTTAATCCTGCGTCTATTGCGCTATTCAGAAAAGATTCGGCTAAAACATCAAAATTAGGTTTTCCGATTGGCTTAACACCAATAATCAGCATCTTTGCATCTGTAACAGTGGCATTAAAAATGCCCATATCTGGATTAATTATTGATTTGCAATATACATCTTTATCTGTCATTCTCAATTTTATATTTGAAGAAGAAAGCCGTTTACTAATACGCTTATCCTCGAAAACGATGATAAGGCTTGGTTCTGTATAAAGTGCTATGTCGTAGTTACCCTTGTTCCATTCGTACTCATCAGATAAGTCTTTACCTTTGACATAAGATTTTAATCCGATTTCGTTTTCTTTAAAAAAAGTGATGGCGTTTTCATAGTTCTCTTTTTGGGTCGTTTCTTTTAGTTTTCCGAACTCTCTGACATCAACACTGTACAATGAATCATTGTCGTATTTGAGAGTCATTTTGATTTTTGCTTTCGCTCCATTTTGAGTGTTCATTTCGAAATAATATGAATTTTCATTAGAAGGCACTAAAACCTTGTTCTCCACAAAAGGTTTGATAACTTTTTCTGATTCATACTTCGATTCATAGTAAGATAAACCGAAAGGTAGGTCTTTTGTATAATTATCAGGATATTTCTCTTTGCATCCGATAAGTACTATCGAAATGATAATGGAGTACAGAAACTTATTCATTTTGTGCAGCAATTTAATGTTTCTGACAAAGGTAAAGTTTTTTTGTGTTTTGCAACTTTACTTCTATTTACTTTATGAAAATATGATTGAAAAACAAACGCTATTATGTATATTCTTCTTATCTTTGTAATAACGTATGATGTTGTACGCCACAATCAAAGATACGAAATCACTATGTCCGGATTACATTTTGATATAACCGCAGACAATTCAAATCTACTTAGGAAATTACAGGAAACGGAACGTGGAGTGAAGTCCGTTTCAAGCACAATTGAAAAGGAAGGAGAAAACATTGAAAATTTGTTTAACCGTCTTACTAAGTCTGCTGCTGG
>NFZD01001288.1_pt1 | contig 11048 bp, 14 predicted proteins | sample 1095381 | NCBI WGS metagenome assembly NFZD01 (sample SAMN03609891, study PRJNA323583) | gut metagenome | isolation source: feces | host: Rattus norvegicus | place: Denmark: Riget | collected 2013 | reverse complement strand
TTTGTGATGTTCGCCTCGGGAATGTGTGACTTGTATGTCACGTCCTGCAAGCCGCCGGGGTTGTTTGCCGCTGTGAGCTTCAACTCACGCTTGAACTTCATCTGTCCTACCTGATAGGTGACAGATGCGCTGTGGCGGTCGGGGAACTGCTTCATGCGGTCAAAGAGTCTGTTCCACAGATATTCTCTGATAGACTTCTCGGGTATCTCACCACGGAGAGCACCGAGTGTGGCTGCCTTGTTCGCCTCGATAAGCTCCTTGCGGTAGTCCTCCTCACCATACACTTCTACCCACTTCTGACGTGGAATAGAGCCTGTGTACTTCTTGAGCTGAACCTTACGTCCACGTGGCAGTGGGTCTGAATAAAGGTCAACATAAGTTGCCATTGCGCTCAGATAACCCTGTCCCTCCAAGAACTCGTAATCGAAGTCAATCTGTGGGTCTGCCCACTCGAAACCCTCGATATTAAGCCCCAAGGTCTCACGGTCTTTCAGAGCACTCTCGTAGTATGTCTGAAACGTCTTGTGTGATGCAAGACCAAGTGTTCCAGCCAAATTGTCAAGTCCTAAAAATCTTGTGTCCATAGCTTATACCTCTTTAATGAATGTTATGCCTGTAAGGGCTTTCTTCTGTGCGGATGTGTACGCCGTGCCGCTGTAACGGTCTTCCATGATTGTACCTCTTGTGACGATTGTAAGGGTACAGAAATCCGCTCCCATAACCACATCGTCAAGGGTAAGTCCAATCGGCGACGTGCCGTTCAATGTCGCTGTACCGCCGAGCTTGTCAACAGATACAGGTGTGCCAGCAGGAATGACCTTATCCTTTGGATAGGTGTCGGAGGCTTTAAGAACTACGCCTGTGGGGTATTTCTCTTCAACTTTAGCCCACAGCACAACTCTCTCGACCTCGACCGGACCCGCTGATGTGTTTCCAAATGAATGTCCGTGATTTGCCATAATCGCTGTTTTTTTAGTTTAACTTACTTGTTTGTTTAGCAACAATCACTCCGACTTTTCTGCGACCCTGCCCGACTTGCGGTACATTTCCATAACCTCTTTCATATCGAGGTCAGGGTCATCATTACCTCCGTTGTTTTCAAACGGCTTGCTTGTGTCAACACCCTTTTTGGCTACAAGTTTGTTGAACTTGTCCTTAAAGTTCGTTGTCAGCTCCTCCGAAGTCCATTTCTTGCCGATTGCCTCGTAGATTTCCATAGTGCGCTCGTAAGCGTCCGCACACTCTTCGGGATAGCCTTTGGCGTAGTCCCAAGAGCCTTTGAAAGCGTCAAGAGCGGCTACTGCGGATTTCTGTGACTGCACTGACTCGAACGCTGTCAACTTATCGGCAAACGTCTTGTTCTGCTCTGCGAGCTGCTTGTTCTGTTCGAGCAACTGCTGCGCCCAAGCTGGCACGTCGTCCGCTGGCGGTGTTGGTGGGTCAGTAGGCTTTGGTGGCTCTACTGGTGGGTTGTTGTTGCCTGCGAGTTTAGCTTTCAGTTCGTCACGCTCGCCCTCAATGGTCTTGATTTTCGCATTGAGTTCGGTGCGGACACGGTCTGCTGCACTCTGTTCTGCTTTGAGCATAGGCTCTGCCGCCGTAACGAAAGACGCTATCTGCTCATCGCTTGTGATGAAAGTTTCTCCGAAAGCGGCTACCCTTTCAAAAGCCTCTTCTCCTAACCCAAGTTGCTTATACCCTTGTTTTAGTGCTTTCAATAGTTTCTGTTTCATTGTTTTACGTTTTTATATTAAACAAAAAGAGCCGACAAACGTATTAAACGTCTATCGGCTCTAAGGCTCTGTTGTCATGAAAAGTTTTGTTGCGAGAGAGGGACTCGAACCCCCGACCTTCGGGCTATGACCCCGACGAGCTGCCAACTGCTCCACCTCACGATATTTCAAGCGGAATTTTTACCTCTTCCTTACAGCGTTTGCACCATAAAAGCAAAGTTCCCTCGCCTTTGACTTCCGATGCCCTCGCAAGCATCGTCCGTATGCCTTTTCGTGCGCAAATCGGGCACATTATCCGCTTAATCATACAATCTTTTTACATTTTTCGGTGCAAAAATAAGGAAAATAATTGTAATATCCAAATTTTTTTGTAACTTTGTGCGCAAAATAATGAAAATTTATTCGGAGAGCGAGGAAAACAATGCCAAAAGCGAGGTTAAGGCAGCGAGGGAAACGCTCCCAAAACGAGGAATAACAATGTTTAGGATAACAGGTGATAATGTCGTTTTTCCGCAGCTTTATCCGAGGGTGGAAAGAAAGTTGCCTACTGCAAAGGATAAGGGTTGGACTAAAGTAGGTGGGTTCACGCTCCGTGACAAGACCGATTTTATTCCACAGCCGGGTTTGCAGGAAAACGTGTGCGCTTGCGAGGCAAACGAGATACACATGTGCGGTGCTGCGACTATGGGTAAGGCACAACCGTATGACGCAAAGGTGCTTACACCGAGCGGTTTTGTAAATATGGGTGATATTAATGTGGGTGACAAAGTTATAACCCCTTTTGACAAAATTGCAAATGTAATAGCTATATTCCCACAAGGCACTAAGGATGTTTACGAACTGAAATTAGTGGATGGAAGAAAGTGTGAGTGCTGCTTAGAACACCTTTGGACGGTATATGACAAGGAAATTCAAGTGATTTGCTCTGAAAACGAGATTAAGGGTTCTATGACCGTAAACACAGACTTCCTTATCCGATATATATCAAAGGGTAAAAGTTTCTATGTCCCAAACCCAATAATAGATGATATATGTTTTTTAGGATTACCATTCTGTACTAAAATAAAATCAATAAAAAAAGTGCGCAAGGCAGAGTGCCAATGTATTCTTATTGACAATGACAAGCACCTATATATAACTGACGACTTCATTGTGACCCACAATACATTCACGGGCATCCTATTATGGGGTTACAGAGCCAACAGAAAAGGTGCTTCGGGCGCAATGATTTCAACACGTTTGCAGGACTCAAAGAAAGGTAGTTCTATCTTCCGTGACAACGAATTGGTTTGGGGCGGCTACGCAAATTGCGAGTATAACACCTCGGACTATCCGACATTCTATTGGAAGAAATGGGGTACGGCATGGCGACTTATACACTCAAACTTCAATACAAACAACCCTGTGGAGTGGGCGGCTTTCGTTGAATACGCAAAGAAAAATCAGAACGGCTATCAATATTTCGACGAGGCAAATGACTTACAGGAGAAGCAGTATCACTATTGGAACTCACGAAACCGTGATGACTCGGGGGTACGACCGCAGTCTGTATATTCGTACAACCCACCGGGTTCTAACCACTACTTCACACGAAACCTTATGAATGGCGGCTATGTTGGAAGCGACTACTACTTCAAGCCCGAAATGAATGGTGTTGTAAGATACTACTATTCGCCTACGGACAACGTGGATGACAGAATTTGGGGAGATACACCCCAAGAGGTTGCGTTGGCGGCTAATATCACGCTTACCGAAAAGGATATTGCGGCAGGACTTACCAAAATGGATATGATACGCTCGTTTGCGGCTTTCACGGGCGAGGCTTCCGACAACCGTATGCTTATCGCTTCAACAGGTGGTAAATCTGTTGCCAACCTGCTCTATTCGGGTCAAGGAAACGTGCTTAAAGGCGGCTATTTTGGAGATATAGAGTCAGACGAGATAAACATCAACCGCCAAATGATACACTCGATGTGGGAAAACCCATTAAGCGAGGACGAGAATATGTACGCCACAATGGATATTTCTTCGGGCAAGACAGAGAACGACAAAGCACCTATGATTATATGGCGAGGACTGCAAGGAATAGCGTTGGAGTTTTTCAGCGGCTCACCTAAAGAGTTAGAGGGTTGGATTGACTCAATACTGAAGAAATGGCGAGTGCCCGTGACAAACTTTGCCTTTGATGCCACAGGTCACGGCTATTGGGTGCAGGCTTTCACGGATGGTATTCCGATAACGTGGAACAAGCGTGTGATGCAAGAGTACGACAACAACGGAAACCCGATACAGACGGACGAGTATTTTAACTTGCGCTCGCAGCTTTTAGGTAAGACCGAGGTGCTTATCAAGTCGGGACAGCTTTCAATGGCGATACCGAAAGACAAGGTGTTTATCTACGGACACAAAGGTCAACAAAGGCGGTTTATCGACATTCTGTTTGATGAGATAGACTTGTTTGCTATCACGCACAAGAATAAGAAGATTTACTACCGAAGCAAGGATGAGTTTAAGGATAAGTACAAGTTCTCGCCCGATATAACGGAAACTATCTCACTTCGTGCGGTGTTTGAGCTTGATGCAAGACCGAAAAAGCAGCCGAAAGCGCAAGTGGAGGAGGATGCGTATGATGCGTTATACCAACACCAAGATAATGGTTGGGGTAGTCGCTCCGTTGTTAGCGGACGCTATTACAGATAACTTTTAATTTAAGCAATATGAAAATCAGTGAACACATTAACAACAAAAAGCTGTGGAGGCGCAGGGTTGTAGGAGACACGCCCACACCGCCACCGACAAACGCTGCACGTTACGAGCAGCTGCCTACCGAAACATTCGGTGTGAGTTTCCGTTACTTGACGCAAGAGGACTTTATGCGTGAGATTGAGCCATCAGCACACGACATCAACTCTAAGTACCAAAGTACAAGACCGATTAAGGAACTTGTGGAAAAAGAGGTTGACGTGCGCAACGAGGACGGAACGGTAACAAAGAAAACCGTAAAAGAATGGCAGATTACAGGGTACGACGAGCTGGAGACCACACGCTATGGATTGCAGTATCGAATGGCACTTGCAAAATCAGCACATTTCGCAGGGGACGGTTGGGGTATCTACAACGAGCAGACAGACACGTCCGAGCAGGCACACAACCGTTTCGACACCCTTGTGTCTTGGAAAGATACGGCAGGATATGACACGGCACTTATGGAAGCGGCTCTATCTTGTTTTCAGACGGGTGACTTCGGCTTGTATGTGTATATGACAGCAGACGGTGACATAGAGTATAAGTCATATTCATACTTGGATGACTATCAGATTTTCCCCGACATTGACGAAAACCGCAATGAGGTATTTTATATTTTGTACTCGCTGAAAGGTCGCCCTGCTGTTGATGTATATAGCGTGGACGCTATCGAAACGTGGGTACAGGCAGACTTGGCGGGCAAGTCGGGCGAAGTTGAGCAGACTTGGTTTGATAAGGTTAAGAATTGGTTTAACCGCAAGGAGTTCGCTATGAGCGAGGACAAATGGCAGCGTGTTGCCCGTAAGGAAACGCAAACGCCAAAAGGATTGGGGCAGTTTGTATATTTCAGAGTGCCCGACATTCCGAGCGGCATTGCGCAAGAGGATATTTCAGCATTGGAACGCTCAGCCTCGTATGTTGCCGAGGGTGTTAAAAGCACTACTTTTGACACGTTATTTATAAAGGCTACAAAAATTAAAAACTTGCCGGGCGTTGGTGGAGCAGGTAACGTAATAGGTGTTGAGGGCGACGTGGACTCCATTAAGGCAGCAGATGCGAAACGTATCGCTCCGAGTGATATTTCAAATGTAGCCACTATAGACTTGAAAGAAAAGAAAGACAGCATACTGCATAGCACAATGTCTGTTATCGTTGACCCCGATGTGCTCCGTAGTGGCGCCGACAGCGGCAGTGCGATGAAGTTGTGTTTCAATGACGAGATTAAATGGTGTATGGCTATGCAGCCGTATTTCCTTAAACCATTAAAGAAGTTGGTTGCTATTCACAAGGCTCTTGTGGCGAAGATAGAGGGTGACGGAGAATATACAAAAATCCGTTGCTCTGTCGGCATTAATATTTGGATACCGCAGAACTTTAGCGAGGACGTGGAGAATGTTTGTAAGATGGTTTACGCAAAGATTATGTCAGACGAGAACGCAAGGCATCATTTAGGTCTTAACTATCCCGACGACAGAAAACTCGTCACAAAGGAGCAGGAAGAGGCTATATACCTTGAAATATACACTAAGCTGAAAGCGCAGGCGGAAGCACGACAAAAGTATGGTGACGTTGCTACGGCAAACGATGTGGTGGTGGACGACAAGAGCGGGAGCGGAAACGACAAAGACAACCCATATAAAAACATTGACAACAATGCAAAAAAGAAATAGCCAATAGTGGTGTAACTTAATTAATAAACAATGATGAGAAAACAGAATTTTAAGTCCGATTTCGGATTTCTGCTCACCTTGCAGGACGAGGCTTTCCCCGATGGCAACCGTCATGTCTATGTGAGCGGCAGCACACAGATTGAGCTTGTGAACGAGAACATTCAGCAGCTTGACGGTGTGGAGGTTATCATCAAAGTGCCGTATCTGAAGGCGAAAGCCGAAGAGGAAAGCGGTAGCGAGAAGGTTACAGAGTAAAAGTAAGGGCGACACACAACGTGCCGCCCTTTGTTTACTGCTTCGCCTTAAAGTTGTATATCGGCTTGATTATTTTCTCAATAGACACAGTGTCGCCAATAGTGTCTATAATAGACTGCATCGGCTTGTATGCTTGCGGTGCTTCATCTATCGTGCTTTCGCAGACAGATGTAGAGTAAACGCCGTTCATTGTGTCCGCAAAGTCCGACATCTTTATCGTTTCCTTTGCTTTCTTTCGTGACATTATACGACCTGCTCCGTGAGGTGCAGAGAAATTCCAATCCTGATTGCCTTTTCCATAACACAGCAAAGAGCCGTCACGCATATTCATCGGAATAATCAGACGGTCGCCCTCGTATGCCGCCACAGCACCCTTTCTTAATATGCCTACTTCCATATCAATATAGTTATGTATGGTATGGAACGGCTTTTCGGTGGCATAACAAGTTGCATAATCAAACTCCGTCAGAATAAGGTTGGCAATTTCTTCTCTATTCGCCATTGCGTACCTTTGGCAAATTTCCATATCATGCAAGTAATCTTCCATTTCAGTACCCATAAGATACGCTAAATCTTTGTCGTAATGCACACGTTTCATAGATTTTAGAACGTCTTGTATCTCGTTCTCCCTGCCTTGCGCCTTTAAGTTTGCAATAACGTAATTACGCTCTGTGTTGTCAGTGCGCAGTGCTTTTTCCGCAATGTCTTGATAATGTTTGCACACCTTAACACCCAAGTTACGGCTACCCGAATGGATAACGAGATATTTGTTACCCTCATTATCCTCGTCAAGTTCTATAAAGTGGTTTCCACCACCTAATGAGCCAATAGAGCGTTGTGCCATATCAAAGTCTATAATATCACGGCAACGCAGCATATTCAGTTCCATAAATATGCGTTTTGCTTCATGGTGGATATGAAAACCGCTCGGTATTTTTATATTTACAACTTTGTCAAATAGATCAAGGTTTATATCCACTTTTCCAAGTGGTACAACATACATACCGCAACCAATATCAACACCTACCAAATTTGGTGTAACTGCATTTTTAAGCATAATGGTTGTGCCGATTGTGCATCCTTTACCTGCATGAACATCGGGCATTATGCGTATATGACAAGTCTTGTACGGTTCATAATTTGCCAACTTTTCTATTTGCGCCTTTGCTTCATCTTCTATGATGTTTGCGAATATCTTTACATTTGCCATAGTCTTCTTTGTTTTTGTTATTAATAATCACACTCCCCCAATCCTATCACATCACCGCCCTTAGCGACAATCGGCATTATCTTCGCCCACCTCATAAACTCATTCTTTGCCGTGTCCGCTACGAAATTGCCCTTTGAGCGGTGTATCAGTACCACGTTACGCAAACGCTCGCTCCACAAGCGTGTTACCGCATCTATCGTGTCGGACAATTCCATGTGCGAGCCGTAGTTAGACCGCACTTCCTCACCTTTTGATAACCGCTCCAAAACAACGTCTTGAATATAGTTGCACTCAATGACGATATTATCGGGCAGCGGTTTCAACTTGTACGAGAACCGCTCGGCGTCGGTGCAGAACAATAGCCAACCCATTGCCGGGTGGTGGATATAGTAGGCATTGCAAAGGCAGTCGCCGTGGGGGACTTCCAACGGTATCACGTCAAAACCGCCGATTTTGTAGCGTTTCTTTGGCTCTAACGGCTTTATTCCGTCCACTTCGGCATTACCGTACGCCGTCAATATTTTAACGTATTCTGTGGCATATTTTGCGTGGTCGCCGTGCTTGTGGGTAACTAACACTCCTGCAACGTTGGAAATGTCGTAGTCAAGGGCTTGGAGTACGGTGTCAAGTTTGACACCGCACTCTAATAACAACACATCCGCACCGCACCGCAAGATGTAGCCGTTGCCCGATGAGCCTGTGGCGAGGACTTGTAATGTGGCAGTGCTATTTGCCTGTGCTTCCATAACATCCGTCCCCACGTTCTGTAGTTTTCAGTTCTTCTACCTCGGCAAATTCTATTGGCAAGGTAAATCCAAGTTTGATTTGGCACACCCTATCACCTACCTTGTATCTCGGCATATTCGGCATAACGTGGTAGAACACGGCTGAAATCTCGCCTGTATATGGCTCGTCTATCGTACCGACACAATTTGATAATATCATTCCTGTTTTCCATACAGAAGAGCGGGGGCGAGCGTCTATGGATAGTTGCCAAAACCTTTCAACAGTCATACCCTCGTCAAGTATGTCTTTACTATCAGCCAAACAGAAAGGGCTTTCGGGGTTTCTATCTATCTGTAATGCAATCCCCAATCCGTACTTCCATACGTTAGCTGCAATCTCTTCTTCTGATACTGCCACGCAATCGTAGCAGAAATCGCCCTCATGGGTCTTAAACGGCATCACCGCTTTCTCGTCTAAAATCTTAATCTTTACTTTCATTGTTGTATTTCACCTCCGACTTAACATTATACTCTCTTTCAAGGATAAACTGACAATATTGTATTGCCTTTTTGATGTCCTCCGCACCGTTCTTGTTTCTGTGTCGGGCAACGTATTTCACCACATTACCCTCCGCAAACGGCAGGTTGTTCGCCATTATAAAAGTTATAGGCTGTATAGCCATATCCTTGTAATGGTCGCCGCCTACTTGTTCTTTCGGTGCTTCACACATAACGGCAACTCCATACTTTGGCATATCTTCCATAATTATTTCTTATTTAATTCGTCCAACGCTTCTTTCACTTCCTCCTTGAACTGCTTGCTGTCGTGCTCTTGTGTGAGCGACTCCATGACCGCCTGCGATACCTGCTCGTCCGTGTCCGTGACGTTCTTGGCGGCTTCTGCGCCCTCTTCCTGCTTAAGCTTGTTCCAATCGTTCAAAGCGTTGTTTACGTCACTCGTCAACTTAGTATCATTCCAAATGGTAGCCAAACAAGCAATTCGGGTGATATAGTCATGCAACACAGCTACATCGTCTTTCTGCGCACAATGGAGCAAGAAGTAATATGCTTCGTTGTTTCCTCCTATACGACAGTTGAACTGACCGCTTGTACTGATTATTGAAAGGAATGTATCTTTTATAGATTTTTCCTTGTAGTGGAACGTGAATTTCCACGCTCCGAACTCCTTAACCAAATATGGTTTTCTTGTCTTTAATAAACTCATTTGTCGTAATGTTTTCTAATTTTCTTTCTTGTGAAAAATAATATCTCGCTCTTGTTCTTTGTAAGGTGTGCCGCCACAAGTTCCCAACCGTCATTATACATCTGCTTGCATAACTCCCGAATATGGTACAGACTGCGGTTGCACACTTTCACGCACGTTTGCACGTCGTATGCTTCGTAGTGTTGTTTAAATGTTTGTTTAAGGTGCTTCAAAATTTGCACTTGAAGCAACACCATTATACACAACATTACAAGAATTAACGGTAATAGTAAATCTGTCATAGTCTTACCTCCGTTTCTTGTTTAACAAAACCGCCGACTTCAACGGTCTTGTAGGGTTTTTGCTTGAATATGCTCATAATTCTTAGTGGTTGTGTGCATAGGTGCATTTCCGTAGTGGTTTGCACCCTTGCACTTGGTTAATGTTTTGTATCAGAATTGCACAATGTTTGGACATCTCTCTTCATATATGTCTTTCCTACGAGTTGCGAATATGAATATCGTGCTTCTCCGTTGCAATTCGTGAAATATACAGCAACACCGCCATCGTAAAAGCGATAAACTTTTGTTCCGTCCACTTCAAACAACAACTGAACTTCGTAATTGCCTTTTGAGTTATTTACCGGCATTTGAGTTCCCTCGCCCTTACAACCGCATAATATAGCGGATATACAAATAATCGCTAATACTTTCTTCATTCCTCGTCAAGTTTTTCAATTTTCGACTGCAAAGCGTTCACGATAATTGCCTTGATGTTGTCGGGGAGTTCGTGAGGAACAGGTGTTACGCCATATTTGCCAGCAGGGAACCAAAGGAAATCTGTTTGCATGTTTACGAAATTTTCTTTCCACTCTTTCAGCTCATCATACATACGCAACTTCTCTCTGTTCGCTTCTAATTCTTTAATTGTTGCCATAACTTATTTTTTTAGTGGCAGTACGCCCTTGCGAGCAACCGCATAGAGCGCACCGCCTTGTTAGACTTAAAAATCCGCACCGCCATTCGCTCCTGCGTCCGCACCGCCCTCACTCGGCTGCTCATCTTGCACGTCCTCAGCAGCAACTTCCTCCGCCTCGGCTTCGGGCACTTCGTCAACGACAACCGCTTCCTCGGCATCCACTGGCTCGGCTTCGGCAAATTCTGTGTCCTCGTTATTCGCAGTTCTCATAAATGTAGCACATTCGGGTGTTGAATTAATAATCATTTGACAAGCAGAGTTGATGATAGTCTTACTAACCATCTTGTCGGGGAATTGCTTGTGTGTCGTAAGGTTTTTATCACCCGACTTACTCCATGCTGTCAAAATCTGCTTGCGTGTCATTACATACAAGTCACTTTCCCCTGTTTTGCTTGGAACATACATATAAGCACCGACAAAACCGTCAAAACCTCCGTCAATGTTTTCAAGTTTCTGAACGTGTTTTGTGAGTTTGCGTTTGCCTGTTAATACATCTGTCTCATACGCAAAATCATCGCCTGCGTACAC
>NFZD01004545.1_pt1 | contig 11052 bp, 10 predicted proteins | sample 1095381 | NCBI WGS metagenome assembly NFZD01 (sample SAMN03609891, study PRJNA323583) | gut metagenome | isolation source: feces | host: Rattus norvegicus | place: Denmark: Riget | collected 2013 | reverse complement strand
GCGTGCGGGCGCAGCCCGCTGTTTAATCTATACCATTAGAAACTACTAAAGCCGCTAGGCCATTTACTTAACCATTATCCCCCAAATTTCCTCCATGATTTGGGTAAAAAAAAATAGACGGTTGCCCGCCTTTGTGCTATAATGATGATGCTACAAATCATTATAAAAGGCTGAATGGTCAAACCGTCCAGAAAATAGGTGTTTCCTATATGAATAGTAACATAAATAATGCTTTAAATCAAGAGGTTACAAAAAAATTATCTGACCGTAAAACCCGCACTATGAAATTGTATAAGCGTGTTTTCCCGTTTGATTTTAAGTCGGCTTCTCGTTTTTATAACTGTGGTACTCAAATAGCGCTTCAGAATGGTATGATAAAGAGTGCTAATTTCTGCCGTGATCGTCTCTGTCCTATGTGTTCTTATCGTCGTGCCCAGAAGATGTTTAGTCAGAATATGGCTGTTTATGATAAAATTAAAGCTGAAAATCCCGGGTATCGGCAGTTATTTTTGACTCTGACCGTTCCTAATGTGAAGTTGTGGCAGCTTAAAGATACTCTTCGGAAAATGTCTGATAGTTGGAATCGGCTTCGAAATCATCGTGCTTTTAAGCGTGAACCTGTTGTCGGATACTGTAAAAAGCTCGAAATAACGTATAATAAGGAACAGAGGACATATCATCCGCATTATCATGTTATGCTGACTGTCGATGGTTGGGCTTCGGATATTAGGGATTATGTTTCTTGGTGGAGTGCTTCTTGTCAGTTGGGCCGTCAACTTGTCTGTTGGATTGAAGCGGTGGATGGTGACGCTAGGTCTGTTTCGGAACTCTCTAAGTATATGACTAAAAGTGATGATATTTTAGAGAGTTTATCTGAAGAGGATGGTACTACTTCGGAAGAAAAGTGGTTTATGTATAGAGCTGCTGTTTTCGCTGTGCGCGAGATGACGTATGGCGGTATTTGGCGTGTCTATCGTCGAGAACTTGGTTTTGTTGATATTGATGATGATGATTTAACTGATGTTGAGAAGGTCACTCACTCGGAAGAGCCTATTTTCTGGCTTGAATGGCAGCACCAGCATGGATGCTATGTTGTTGTTGATGTTGTTAATGAGTGGTGTCTGGGTGATATGATTGCCAATGATTTGGCACTTTTAAGACGAAAAAAGGTGAGTTAAGGGGTGGAGTGTACCCTTTTTTAGTTAAAAAATAGCGTAGGTGCGTTATGTGTGATTTATTTAAGTTCTTTACTATAGAACAGCTTTTAGAATGGTTTAAAGTTCATGACTACCCTGCTTCTGTTTATGAAGATATTGTCAGCGATGAAGGTTTAACTCATTTTCTTTACTTCTTCCGTGATGGTAATGTATGGGCTACAGATGGCCCGAATGAGTGGCTTTTTATAGAATTTGTTTAGGTGATATTATGAATTAAGCACCAGAGGTGCAGGCTGTCTTGTCTGCTCTGACTGATTATATCTCCGAGTTGGTTTCTTCTGTTGTGTTGGCTTCTCTTCCGATTTTGGGTGTTTTGTATGGTTTTTCTTTTTTTCTTTGGTGGATACGCCGAAAGAAGAAGTAGTCTCATAAGTTGACAATTTTCGTCAGTAGTATTATTATAATTATAGATATGACGCGACCATATCTATTAACTCAATAGGGTTACAGTGTATCTCCCTATCCTTTCGGGGGTGGGGTCTACATTGTAATATAAGTATTCACTCATGGTCGTGTCATGGGTGACTATTTTTTTTATGCCTGAAAGGGGGCAAATTATCAATGCTTATCGACGTTGTAGGAATCCAGCACAAGCAGGGTACTGTTGAGGGTCGGCCTTACGAGTTCTTCGAGGTTCATTCCCTTGTTCCTGATGCGCAAGTTGAGGGTCAAGCGGTCGATGTTATCAAGCTGAAACCTGATGTCCTGTCTGAAGTTCTGGCCGAGGTTGGTGGCCTTCCGAAAAACCTTATCGGAAAAAGGCTTTTTGTCGATTTTGATAGAAAGATGCGTCCGGCCACTGTCGATTTTTGGCCGGATAAGGAAAAATGATTACTCTTTATGAGGGTGTGCCTGGATCGGGAAAGTCTCTTTTTGCTGCTGGGCAAATTCTCGATCAACTTTCTTTAGGTCATCTCGTAATTTGTAATTATCCTTTTGTCGTTCCCTCTAAAAAAAAATATCGGCGTGGCGCTTTGGTTACCTGTACAAATGAAGATTTAACTGTAACCTTTTTGAAACGCTGGTATAATATCTGGTTAAAATTCCGCTGCGGTGGTAATCCGCGTGAGCATCAAATTTTTTTGGTGATTGATGAAGCAGGAACTGTCTTTAATCCTCGTGATTGGCAGTCTTCCGGGCGGCGTGAGTGGTTGTCTTTCTTCGCCCAGCATCGAAAATTGATGTTTGATGTCGTGTTGATTGCCCAGCAAGATATAATGCTAGATAAACAAATTCGCGGCTGTATTGATGTCTTGGAGCGGTTTGCGGATATTCGAAAGTTCTTTCCGGATAGAGGTTGGTATCTTCCGCCGATTTTTAAAAGGTCTGGGCGCGTTTATCTGTCTAAAAACTCCAGGGCTGGCTCCCTCGGAACGCATTTCTTCCGAGTGCGGCGCGGCTGGGCGGCGGCCTACGACACATTTTCACTTTTCGGGCAGGATGTTGACCCTGCGGCGGCTGCTTCTTCTTTGCCGGTCAAATTGGCACCGGCTGAGGTTCCGTGCCTGCGCTGGCGGCGTTCTCTGAGGGTCGCAAACGCTGCAACGAGAACGGCCTGACGGGGAAAAATGGGGGTCTGGGGCGCATAAGCCCCAGATTAGCAGCGCCCGCGCGGCGCACACTCCACCAGACCACAATTTAAAACGCGCGAAGGCAAGAGTATAAGTTGACCACGGCGGCGGCTTCTCATTCTATCCGCTTAAGCGCTCGGGATGAACTTAAATCAGTTGCAATTTTTATCGGCGCAAGGTGCGATGCTTTCCCTTGTTCTTCTCTCCATCCATCACCTACCGGGAAAGTAGAGCAGGCCGCCGCCCAGCCGCGCCGTGCGAGGGGGAAAAAGTTCTATTTTTCCAGTATGCAGGGGGTTCTAAAGTGGAACAGTACTATACGGTTCAAGTCGCAACGGGGGAGACCGCTCTTCCTGATTTTAACTATCTTATTCAATATCAGAATAACTATCATGCCGCTGTGATGCTGGGAATCGGCATTATTATAGGCTGTCTTTTAGCCATGGCATTTCTTCGGAGGTGATTTTCTATGTCTGTCGAAGATTTGCTTAAATGTTTAACCATGGGCACTGTCGTAGGATTGGGGATACAGCTGGTCCTAATTTTTACGGTAGGTCTCATTGTTAATATAGTCCGTCAAATTCACGATGTTTAAGGGAGTGTATTTCTATGTTTACACCTGCTTTTCTGGCTCTGGGCGCTGTGCAGCTGCTTGATGTGGTTGCCGATGCGAACGTTGCTGCCGTTCTGACTTCGATTCAGACCTACGCCGCGAACTATGTTGCGGCTGTCGTTTCCTGGATGCAGGGTTTTATTCCGGTGATGCTGCCTATCGCCGGCATGGCTCTGGCCTTCTACTTCGGCCTTCGTATCTTTAAGCGCATTTCTCGCGGTTAAGGTTTCCGTTTCTCACAACTGAATAAAAATTGTTTCGCGGTGTGTTCCGCGGGATGGTTGGGCAATCTGCGCGGGGTTGGGTGTGCGCCCGCCCCGCGCTTTTATTTTGAAAATAACGGGGGTACAAAATGGCTGCTTTTGCTTCTTGTCGTCGCTCTGGGTGCGTGCGTGTGCTTGTGGTTATTCTGTGCGCCCTTTTTATATTCGCCACGTTGGCCGCTCCCCCTGCGCAAGCTCTGGTTGTGGAATCGGTGGCGGTTTTCGGTCTGGCTTCGGTGCTTTCTGCTGCGACGGCTGCGCTGGGCTTTAAGCTGGCATCAAATGAGCAGGGACAAGCAACGCTTCAAAAGATGGTACAGGACTTCAAAACGGTTGCTTGGGCCACTGGGTTCGTCCTGGTTGGGTCAAAGTTGAACGGGCTTCAAGATGGCATGGACTATATCAAGATGCAAGTTAAGAACGGTAAGACTTATCTTGATGCGCGGGTTTTTGCTTGGGTTCAGCAGTGGTTGGCGGAGAATGGGGTTTATGATGCTGGTTCATCTACTGTTATTAATTATAATATTGGTCAAACTGTCTCTAGCTTATCAAACTCTCGTGATGTTTTTACTTATCTTTATAAAAAATGTTATTCAGATATAGATTCTTCTGTTATTTCTCAGTATGATGATTATTTTCTCTCATCTTATGAAATTGCTTTGAATCAGGCGAAAGTTCTTGATTCATCTGTGAATGAGTTTTCTTATGCTACTTTATATTGTCAAAATGGTTGGTATACTATTTATTCTTTTTATCCCAATTATTCCGCAGTTGGCTCTATTTATGAGAGGGGTAAAGATCTTTGTCAAAATTTTAAAGCTTCTGCCAGGGTTGACGTATTTGTGTCTCATAAATCTATCTCTTCCAGTAAAGTTAATAGTTTCTCATCTGGTACTTTAGTTGTAAATAATGGTTATAGTTTTTCTAATTATAATTCAGATTTATCGATGTGGTCAGTTTTAAATCTTGTTGCTACAGCGAATAATACTGGCCTCTCCGGTACAGATACCCTTGGAAAAGATGTTGTAGATTTGACGCTTGACCAGGTCTTGGAGAAGCTGAAAGAATGGGCGAAAGATTGGTTTGATGCTGGGGCGGATTCTGCGACTAACGCGGCTACGGGCGCTCAAGACCTGCCTTTGACTGTCGCAACGGGTGCAGCTACAGCAAATCCGTCTATAGCCGAGGATGGCCCTCTTGTCTGGTTTCCTCCGTTTTCTGTCCCGATTCCGAATTTAAGAACTGGCGAGACTGACACAAAGACGGTAGACCAGGGCAAAGAAAATGCTTCTGTTGCTGAAACATCAACGGTTGATGTGGCGGAAAATCAAACGGTTATAGATAGCCTTGTTAATTGGGCTTTGAACTATATTTCACCGGATACGGGGCTTTTCTCGAAGTTTCCTCTCTGCGTTCCCTACGATGCGTATTTATTGGTGACTTCCTCCCTCGGTGTCGATGCTGTAGGTTCTGATTCTATCTTTGGAGCTTCTCCCGGCGACCTTGAAGGGGTTGTTAGCCAGGACATAGAAACATATTCAGATTTTCAGCCGATTATAAATATAAAGCATGATTTCGAGTTAGACGGCGTTATGTATCCTCTCGATATTACGATTGACTTGACGCCATGGCAGCCGTTTGTTACTTTCTTCCGAGAAGGTATGGCGCTTCTTCTTGTCGCTGAACTTATCGGCTCGGAATTTAAGAGAATTAGGGGGCACTAAATGGGTACTTTATTCGGGTTTATCTCTCTATCTTCTTTGAAGGGGGCTGTAGCTTCTCTTCTGGAGACTCTTGGGCGGATTCTCTTTAGAATTTGCGTTTTCGCTTCGGTGCTTCTTATCATTTATCCACTTCTTCCGTCTGACCCCTTCCGCTCTGCTATTGTTAGCTATGCTGAGCAGGTCAAGCCTTATGCAGATTGGGTAAACTGGCTTTTAGATGTTCCTTTGCTTGTCTCTATTATGTTATTCTATGCTATGTGGAGATATGCTTATTGGGTCTATCGTCATGTCGGCGGAATTCTCATGGATAAAGACGGCCAAATCTCTTTTGACGCCTGACGCGGCTAGCTGCGGATGATGGCAGCGTGCGTGGCGGAGCCGCGCGGGATGCCAGCGCCGCGGATGGCCGCGGCGGGCGTGCGGGCGCAGCCCGCTGTTTAATCTATACCATTAGAAACTACTAAAGCCGCTAGGCCATTTACTTAACCATTATCCCCCAAATTTCCTCCATGATTTGGGTAAAAAAAAATAGACGGTTGCCCGCCTTTGTGCTATAATGATGATGCTACAAATCATTATAAAAGGCTGAATGGTCAAACCGTCCAGAAAATAGGTGTTTCCTATATGAATAGTAACATAAATAATGCTTTAAATCAAGAGGTTACAAAAAAATTATCTGACCGTAAAACGCGCACTATGAAATTGTATAAGCGTGTTTTCCCGTTTGATTTTAAGTCGGCTTCTCGTTTTTATAACTGTGGTACTCAAATAGCGCTTCAGAATGGTATGATAAAGAGTGCTAATTTCTGCCGTGATCGTCTCTGTCCTATGTGTTCTTATCGTCGTGCCCAGAAGATGTTTAGTCAGAATATGGCTGTTTATGATAAAATTAAAGCTGAAAATCCCGGGTATCGGCAGTTATTTTTGACTCTGACCGTTCCTAATGTGAAGTTGTGGCAGCTTAAAGATACTCTTCGGAAAATGTCTGATAGTTGGAATCGGCTTCGAAATCATCGTGCTTTTAAGCGTGAACCTGTTGTCGGATACTGTAAAAAGCTCGAAATAACGTATAATAAGGAACAGAGGACATATCATCCGCATTATCATGTTATGCTGACTGTCGATGGTTGGGCTTCGGATATTAGGGATTATGTTTCTTGGTGGAGTGCTTCTTGTCAGTTGGGCCGTCAACTTGTCTGTTGGATTGAAGCGGTGGATGGTGACGCTAGGTCTGTTTCGGAACTCTCTAAGTATATGACTAAAAGTGATGATATTTTAGAGAGTTTATCTGAAGAGGATGGTACTACTTCGGAAGAAAAGTGGTTTATGTATAGAGCTGCTGTTTTCGCTGTGCGCGAGATGACGTATGGCGGTATTTGGCGTGTCTATCGTCGAGAACTTGGTTTTGTTGATATTGATGATGATGATTTAACTGATGTTGAGAAGGTCACTCACTCGGAAGAGCCTATTTTCTGGCTTGAATGGCAGCACCAGCATGGATGCTATGTTGTTGTTGATGTTGTTAATGAGTGGTGTCTGGGTGATATGATTGCCAATGATTTGGCACTTTTAAGACGAAAAAAGGTGAGTTAAGGGGTGGAGTGTACCCTTTTTTAGTTAAAAAATAGCGTAGGTGCGTTATGTGTGATTTATTTAAGTTCTTTACTATAGAACAGCTTTTAGAATGGTTTAAAGTTCATGACTACCCTGCTTCTGTTTATGAAGATATTGTCAGCGATGAAGGTTTAACTCATTTTCTTTACTTCTTCCGTGATGGTAATGTATGGGCTACAGATGGCCCGAATGAGTGGCTTTTTATAGAATTTGTTTAGGTGATATTATGAATTAAGCACCAGAGGTGCAGGCTGTCTTGTCTGCTCTGACTGATTATATCTCCGAGTTGGTTTCTTCTGTTGTGTTGGCTTCTCTTCCGATTTTGGGTGTTTTGTATGGTTTTTCTTTTTTTCTTTGGTGGATACGCCGAAAGAAGAAGTAGTCTCATAAGTTGACAATTTTCGTCAGTAGTATTATTATAATTATAGATATGACGCGACCATATCTATTAACTCAATAGGGTTACAGTGTATCTCCCTATCCTTTCGGGGGTGGGGTCTACATTGTAATATAAGTATTCACTCATGGTCGTGTCATGGGTGACTATTTTTTTTATGCCTGAAAGGGGGCAAATTATCAATGCTTATCGACGTTGTAGGAATCCAGCACAAGCAGGGTACTGTTGAGGGTCGGCCTTACGAGTTCTTCGAGGTTCATTCCCTTGTTCCTGATGCGCAAGTTGAGGGTCAAGCGGTCGATGTTATCAAGCTGAAACCTGATGTCCTGTCTGAAGTTCTGGCCGAGGTTGGTGGCCTTCCGAAAAACCTTATCGGAAAAAGGCTTTTTGTCGATTTTGATAGAAAGATGCGTCCGGCCACTGTCGATTTTTGGCCGGATAAGGAAAAATGATTACTCTTTATGAGGGTGTGCCTGGATCGGGAAAGTCTCTTTTTGCTGCTGGGCAAATTCTCGATCAACTTTCTTTAGGTCATCTCGTAATTTGTAATTATCCTTTTGTCGTTCCCTCTAAAAAAAAATATCGGCGTGGCGCTTTGGTTACCTGTACAAATGAAGATTTAACTGTAACCTTTTTGAAACGCTGGTATAATATCTGGTTAAAATTCCGCTGCGGTGGTAATCCGCGTGAGCATCAAATTTTTTTGGTGATTGATGAAGCAGGAACTGTCTTTAATCCTCGTGATTGGCAGTCTTCCGGGCGGCGTGAGTGGTTGTCTTTCTTCGCCCAGCATCGAAAATTGATGTTTGATGTCGTGTTGATTGCCCAGCAAGATATAATGCTAGATAAACAAATTCGCGGCTGTATTGATGTCTTGGAGCGGTTTGCGGATATTCGAAAGTTCTTTCCGGATAGAGGTTGGTATCTTCCGCCGATTTTTAAAAGGTCTGGGCGCGTTTATCTGTCTAAAAACTCCAGGGCTGGCTCCCTCGGAACGCATTTCTTCCGAGTGCGGCGCGGCTGGGCGGCGGCCTACGACACATTTTCACTTTTCGGGCAGGATGTTGACCCTGCGGCGGCTGCTTCTTCTTTGCCGGTCAAATTGGCACCGGCTGAGGTTCCGTGCCTGCGCTGGCGGCGTTCTCTGAGGGTCGCAAACGCTGCAACGAGAACGGCCTGACGGGGAAAAATGGGGGTCTGGGGCGCATAAGCCCCAGATTAGCAGCGCCCGCGCGGCGCACACTCCACCAGACCACAATTTAAAACGCGCGAAGGCAAGAGTATAAGTTGACCACGGCGGCGGCTTCTCATTCTATCCGCTTAAGCGCTCGGGATGAACTTAAATCAGTTGCAATTTTTATCGGCGCAAGGTGCGATGCTTTCCCTTGTTCTTCTCTCCATCCATCACCTACCGGGAAAGTAGAGCAGGCCGCCGCCCAGCCGCGCCGTGCGAGGGGGAAAAAGTTCTATTTTTCCAGTATGCAGGGGGTTCTAAAGTGGAACAGTACTATACGGTTCAAGTCGCAACGGGGGAGACCGCTCTTCCTGATTTTAACTATCTTATTCAATATCAGAATAACTATCATGCCGCTGTGATGCTGGGAATCGGCATTATTATAGGCTGTCTTTTAGCCATGGCATTTCTTCGGAGGTGATTTTCTATGTCTGTCGAAGATTTGCTTAAATGTTTAACCATGGGCACTGTCGTAGGATTGGGGATACAGCTGGTCCTAATTTTTACGGTAGGTCTCATTGTTAATATAGTCCGTCAAATTCACGATGTTTAAGGGAGTGTATTTCTATGTTTACACCTGCTTTTCTGGCTCTGGGCGCTGTGCAGCTGCTTGATGTGGTTGCCGATGCGAACGTTGCTGCCGTTCTGACTTCGATTCAGACCTACGCCGCGAACTATGTTGCGGCTGTCGTTTCCTGGATGCAGGGTTTTATTCCGGTGATGCTGCCTATCGCCGGCATGGCTCTGGCCTTCTACTTCGGCCTTCGTATCTTTAAGCGCATTTCTCGCGGTTAAGGTTTCCGTTTCTCACAACTGAATAAAAATTGTTTCGCGGTGTGTTCCGCGGGATGGTTGGGCAATCTGCGCGGGGTTGGGTGTGCGCCCGCCCCGCGCTTTTATTTTGAAAATAACGGGGGTACAAAATGGCTGCTTTTGCTTCTTGTCGTCGCTCTGGGTGCGTGCGTGTGCTTGTGGTTATTCTGTGCGCCCTTTTTATATTCGCCACGTTGGCCGCTCCCCCTGCGCAAGCTCTGGTTGTGGAATCGGTGGCGGTTTTCGGTCTGGCTTCGGTGCTTTCTGCTGCGACGGCTGCGCTGGGCTTTAAGCTGGCATCAAATGAGCAGGGACAAGCAACGCTTCAAAAGATGGTACAGGACTTCAAAACGGTTGCTTGGGCCACTGGGTTCGTCCTGGTTGGGTCAAAGTTGAACGGGCTTCAAGATGGCATGGACTATATCAAGATGCAAGTTAAGAACGGTAAGACTTATCTTGATGCGCGGGTTTTTGCTTGGGTTCAGCAGTGGTTGGCGGAGAATGGGGTTTATGATGCTGGTTCATCTACTGTTATTAATTATAATATTGGTCAAACTGTCTCTAGCTTATCAAACTCTCGTGATGTTTTTACTTATCTTTATAAAAAATGTTATTCAGATATAGATTCTTCTGTTATTTCTCAGTATGATGATTATTTTCTCTCATCTTATGAAATTGCTTTGAATCAGGCGAAAGTTCTTGATTCATCTGTGAATGAGTTTTCTTATGCTACTTTATATTGTCAAAATGGTTGGTATACTATTTATTCTTTTTATCCCAATTATTCCGCAGTTGGCTCTATTTATGAGAGGGGTAAAGATCTTTGTCAAAATTTTAAAGCTTCTGCCAGGGTTGACGTATTTGTGTCTCATAAATCTATCTCTTCCAGTAAAGTTAATAGTTTCTCATCTGGTACTTTAGTTGTAAATAATGGTTATAGTTTTTCTAATTATAATTCAGATTTATCGATGTGGTCAGTTTTAAATCTTGTTGCTACAGCGAATAATACTGGCCTCTCCGGTACAGATACCCTTGGAAAAGATGTTGTAGATTTGACGCTTGACCAGGTCTTGGAGAAGCTGAAAGAATGGGCGAAAGATTGGTTTGATGCTGGGGCGGATTCTGCGACTAACGCGGCTACGGGCGCTCAAGACCTGCCTTTGACTGTCGCAACGGGTGCAGCTACAGCAAATCCGTCTATAGCCGAGGATGGCCCTCTTGTCTGGTTTCCTCCGTTTTCTGTCCCGATTCCGAATTTAAGAACTGGCGAGACTGACACAAAGACGGTAGACCAGGGCAAAGAAAATGCTTCTGTTGCTGAAACATCAACGGTTGATGTGGCGGAAAATCAAACGGTTATAGATAGCCTTGTTAATTGGGCTTTGAACTATATTTCACCGGATACGGGGCTTTTCTCGAAGTTTCCTCTCTGCGTTCCCTACGATGCGTATTTATTGGTGACTTCCTCCCTCGGTGTCGATGCTGTAGGTTCTGATTCTATCTTTGGAGCTTCTCCCGGCGACCTTGAAGGGGTTGTTAGCCAGGACATAGAAACATATTCAGATTTTCAGCCGATTATAAATATAAAGCATGATTTCGAGTTAGA
>NFZD01016566.1_pt1 | contig 11055 bp, 9 predicted proteins | sample 1095381 | NCBI WGS metagenome assembly NFZD01 (sample SAMN03609891, study PRJNA323583) | gut metagenome | isolation source: feces | host: Rattus norvegicus | place: Denmark: Riget | collected 2013 | reverse complement strand
GTTTCTTATTCGGTTATACGAAACAAAGAACAAGAAAAAATGATTAGACAGTTGAGAAACAAAAGATAAACAGGTGTCTGATTTTTCCATTTTTAAGATAGTATAGTAGAGAGAGAGTAATGGGAATAAACAATACAATAAAAAATATTTGCAACCAGTTGTTGCAACTCTATAAGGAGAAATTAGTAGAAAACAATGCTAGTGGTAACTTGTCAGGTACTGCAAGTTATACTTGTGATTTTGATGGAAGATACTTTGAAGTTTCTTTCATCTTGGAAGAATACTGGAAATATGTGGAATATGGAAGAAAAAGTGGTAAATTTCCACCTTTAAACAAAATTGAAGAATGGGTTAGAATTAAACCTATAGTGCCATCTTCAAAAGCATGGAAGATACCATCAACAAAACAACTGGCATTCTTGATAAGCAGAAGCATTGCTAAAAATGGTACCAAAGCCTATAAACCACTAAAAGAAACGTTGGATAGTGCTGACAGTTTAATAGAAGAACTATCGAACGAGATAATAAACCAAATAGAAGAAACTGTTTATACATATGATTTCTGATAGAGAAGTTAGTTTGTTTTGGATTGATGAAGATGTGGATATTACCATAAAGTATCAACCGACTGCCAATTCAAAGGTTGTAACTTATAATTTGTACAAATATTTGCACGAAACTAATGATTACTCCACCACACCATTTTTTGTGGGGAACGTATTCATACCTGAGAAATCACAGAAAATAACCCTGAATTTCAATGACATTGTGCGCAGCGAGGTGGAGACTTATGATTTGTATAAGGAAAGAGGGGATGCTATAATTATTGATGTTTGTAATGTGTATAAACTATCAATTACAATAGATGGCATTGAATATAGTCAAAATTTTCAAGTCAATTTGATTAACAGATATCCAAACGACAATATAACACACAAAGAGTTTAGAAGAATGACGAGTAATATTGATACGTCCTATAACTTGCTTATGGGATATGTTAATGATGATTATAATGGATATTTGGCTGTACCACAGCATATTCCTTATGTACGTAGCAATAAGTTGGATTTTGGGTTTATGTACTACTACAGTCGTGCTGGATTAGATACTTTAATCGACGAAACTCAATTTATATTGAAAGGTAAAGGATGTGTTTTAGAGAGGCAATTAACAACGCCTAATTTGGGTGATATGGGAAGTTTTTATTGGAATATGTCAACGGATGATTTGTTTGCAGAAGCTAAATTTGAACACCCGGATGATGAAATTTGGTACACCACAAGTGACAATACCCAACTCATTATCGATGCGGAAAAGAACCAAAACTTGTTTAACATCATTAAAGACAATCTATACAAAGATGGAATAGGAATTATTAAACTGAAGAACACGTTACCTGTGTTGCCTTCCAATTGTTTTGCCGGATTAAACAAACTAAAATCAATATCATTGCCACAAACAGTAAAAGTACTAGGTAATATGTGTTTTAAAGATTGTGCCGAATTGCAAAGCATTTATATGCCAAGTGTGTTGGGTATATCTGACAGGTGTTTTAGCGGTTGCAAGAAATACACGGAAATAATTTTGCCCGAAACTATAACGAATATCGGAAGTTATGCATTCGACGAGGAAAACATTTCATTTATAAAGTGCTTCGCTAACAATGCACCGATGATATCAACAACAACGTTTTCGAATATACCACGTATAACGCCAATTTATGTTCCGAATATAGACAAATATAAATCCGTTATTTATTGGAGAGATTTTATAGATTGGCATGTGTTGCAAAATTCCGAAACCTACGTGGATGACGATAACACTGGATTGGCTATTTCAGACACTCCAAGTATATGGATAAATGGTATTTACAAAGAGATTTTAACTTATATAGATAAATGCCCTGCCAAGTATTATTTGCAGTGGGTGGATAGATATGGCGGAATACAGACACAGCCATTTAACGGTAAAAGTACTCTGAAAGAAAAATTTGAAAACACAAATATTCAAAATAGTAAAGGATATTCAAGAAAAGTGTTTATTCAAGATGAATTTGATTGGACACTTAACAGCAAATGGCTTACAGAATATGAATACAAGGTGTATGAAGGTATTTTTGTTAGTCCGTTGGTTAGGTTGTATGATGTTGAGAACGATAATTTATACGAAGTTCTAGTGTCTGATACCTCTTACACGGAAAAAACATATAAGAACCAAAAAAAACTTTTCAACATGACTGTAAATGTTACAAATAATAAAAAACAGCGATTTTTGAATTAAACTATGAACACTGAACTATACATAGAAAACAAGTTGATTGAATTGAATGATGATGTACAGTTTGCCATAACCAAGCAGTTTGAAAACCTATCTAATCCAACTACCATTATCAATGATTGGAGTAAGACGGTTGAAATTCCGTTTACAGCACACAATAACCGTATATTTGGTAATATATACAATGCTGGCAAAACCATAGTTAGTAATGCCGTGAACTATGCAGATGAATTAGAACGTAGTTTTACCGCAATTGGCGATGGTGCTTATAATGACGAAACTAATACACTTCGATTTTCATTATATCATTCTCCGTATTCATTTAACGTCAGTAACATACAGATAGTGGACGAGAGTTTGAATGTTTACAAGACTATTACTTCGGTGGGTATTTATAGTCAAAGTTTTCAATCTAGCGTTGGCAAGATAGGTATTAGAATTAACGCATCCCCTCATAGCCCGGCAATATGGTATGATTTATCCAATATACCATATAACGAAACGTACAATATAAACTTTAACGTTCTTCAATATGATATTTCCGACTCACATAATGTCAATATAGCAATAGCTAACATTGTAATTAACAAAGGTAGTTCACCTGTCTATTGGGACACCATAACAAGTAAGTTGGGGGTTTATTTCAACCCGTTGCAAAAGTTAGATTTTAGATTGTTATGGAATAACATGCCGTTGATGAACGGCTATGCTAAGATGAACGAAATCAAACAGACAAATGGCAAAGGCACCTATAATTTAACTTTGTATGGAAAGTTGGGTGAAGTGTTTTACGAAATGAAGAAAATTACATTTGATACTACTACTGACGAACCAAAATATCTGATTGATGGTAGTAAGTATGTAAATACAAGATTGAATAGAAACCTAATTGCTGACTGTTGGAACAAAGTATCATTTGAGGAAAATCTAAATAATGCGGGGGTGTTGGATATTATTGGCTTTGCACCAAATAACAGTTTTGACGAAGATTTTGATTATTCTTCTGTCCAATCCCCATTGGGTGGCGCAACCACTTTTGCAAGCCTGCTAGATAGCACGGATTTTAAGGACAAAACTGGCGTAGAAGGTGGTTCGGTAATTAAAGACGGCTTGTTGCCAAGGGAGTTTGGAGAATATCGGAGTTATTTGCAACTGCCATATATCTACTTCAATAAATTGTTTCAGATTGTTCAAAAGAAAGTTGAAGAAACAACTGGTTACGCTTTTGACTTGGACAATAAGTGGTTTTACAGTGGCAATCCTTATTGGCAAAATCTAGTAATGATGCTTTCACGGCCCTACGATAACAAGGAGAAAGAAAATTATAATAACTACTATTATTTCGGGTTACAGACCGGTATTATTAATTGGGACAGCGACTGGAATGCAGAAAGAACGGCTACTTTAGGTATTTCAACAGCGGAAAGTTCAAAAAAAGAAACTTATCCGTTATTGGAATATACAACGTTTTCATTGACAGAGAGAAATGAAAGTGTCGTTATTGACGGAATTCCGTTCAGATTAAGGGTTCCGGCTTACTACAAGGATAGCAAAAGACAACCCATTACGTGGAGTAAAAATAGAATCTTAACATGCCGGATAAATGTAATTGATGTTGATAGTAATAATGTTTTGCAGTCATATTATCAACATATAAAGACAAGTACTAGTGGTATTGGTTTGTATGGTGATATAATTATTGACGAAACATCAACAGAACTTAATGCAAGTTTTAATCAATGGGAATTTTCTATCAATCCAATAGCAATTACGTATGATATACCTGCTAATACAAGAAAAATAAAAGTACAATTTTCATTTTCTTGGAATGGAACAGGAACCCCGTTTAATGGTTACCAACCATCATCACAGGGTACAACACAAATTGATATAGATTATAGTGCAGTAGAAACTAACGTTAAAACCAATTATGGTTCCAATCAGATTGTTATACTTAACGATTTTTGGAATAACGATTATAAACCATTTGATGTTATTTTGAACTACTGTAAAATGTTCCGGATTAAGATTGTAGAAGATAGCGCAAATAAAGTTATTAAATTTCTGTCCCCTCTGTCGTATTTTAGTAATTACACAATATCTAATTGGAATAGCAAGTTAGATATGACTAAAAATTACTCAATAAGACCCGTGACAATTGAAAACAAGTATGTAAAATTTAACTATAAAGATAGTGAACTGAAAGGACAAAAAGAATACAAAGAAAAGTATACTGCCAATAATGGCGAAAAAATAGTAAATACTGAATATGTTTTCAACAATGAAACGAAAGATTTATTTGAGGGGTTAGTAACATCTATAAACAATACAGATAATGTACTTTCATGGAACTCATTATATGCTGATAAGACTATTGTGTACACATATCCGAATGAATACTATATTCTTTGTAAAGATGATGAAAACAAATACGTAAAACAATTCGGCAATTTCTTTTTTTACCTTGGAGTGAAGGATTTTGATACCAATGCACCGATGACGTCTGTGAAAGTTTCAGATGATACCGCTTATCAGCAAAGTAACTCTGTTAATTGTTACTCTGGTAATTTTAACTTAATAGAAGTTGCCAAGTACCCATTGTTGTCAACTGTAGGTTATAACAAAATATGTTTGTTCAATAAACCGATGCAGAGTTATACTAGAAACATTGACTACGATGGAAAGTTGAGTATTTATGATACGTATTGGAAAACATATTTTAGTGAAAGATATAATATACAAAACAAGGTTGTTTCTTGTTACTTATGGTTGACACCGTATGATTATATCAGCTTTAAGTTTAACAATTTCATAATGTTAGATAATCAGTTGTATATGATAAACAAGATTGAAAACTTTGACATATCAAGCAACACCAGTACTAAAGTTGAGTTGATTTCAATACAAGACATTGCCGGCTATATGGGTATCACAAAGACTCTTGATGTTAATGAAAACATAATTGAATTTATACAAGATGAAACACAAGAAACAACTGTTGAAATTATATCTTCAAGTAATTGGAATATAATACAAGATAAAGATTATCAAGGATTTTCATACAGTTGTGACACGTATGGCAAGATTGGTATTAACACATTAACAATCAAGAATGATAGGATATACAGTCATGAAGAACAAGAACCAACTATTAATCTTACTATTACCAATAATGAGGGATTAACACAAACAATTACAATATACGTAGTACAATAATTAACAGATATGGCAACAGAAAAAGTAAAAGTTTTAAAGATAGATACCAACCCTGCTTCTACATCGGTAAAGGAGTTGAGAAACGAGTTAAAGCAATTGAAAGGTACCTTGCTTAGTGTAGAAGAAGGTACTGACGAATACAACAGTGCTTTACAAAGGGCGTCTAACATTCAGCATACCCTGAAAGAACAAATGGAAGAAATCAATGCTAATGCAATGGATTTCGGACAAATTACCTCTAACTGTACAAAAGCAGTCGGAGGTATGATTGCCGGGTTTCAGGCTGCTACTGCTGTAATGAATTTGTTTGGAAGTGAAAATGAAGATGTTATAAAAGCAATGCAAAAGATGCAAAGTTTAATGGCATTAACCCAAGCCATTAGTGGTATTGATGATGGTATTAAAGCCTTTAAAAGATTATCATTATCTATTAAAGGTGCAACAGCTTCTACTAATGGCTTAAAGATTGCTTTAGCATCTACTGGAATAGGTGCATTGGTTATTGGCGTTGGCGCATTGATATCCTATTTGATTACACTGAAAGAAAAAACAGATGAGGCAGCCGAAGCCCAAAAGAAACTGATAGAAGAAGAAAACAAGAAGAATCTTGCTGAGTATAATAGCGAATTGCAAAGACAGATTAGTTTAATTGAGAAACTCGCAAATATAAGAGGGAAACAAGGTTCAGAAGCACAAACAGAAATACTTAATTTTTATACCCAACAGAAAGATGTCATAGAAGAATATAGAAAGGCATTGTCAGATTCACTGGCTTTAGGAGAAAAAGCGGCAAATGAATACAAATTAGCAGGTGGTTTATTGAAAGGTACACAAGAAAAAATAAGTGAAAATACAAAGGCACTTGAAAATGCGAAAGACAAATATGAAGAAACTTTTGGAACCAAACCTGTTAAAGACTTAAAAGCACTACAAGGACAAATTGACGAATTAAATGTAAAGATAAAAGAAACTGAGAAAGCCATTGAGGATAATAAAATAATTGAAGGTGTACAAAGGGAGGTTGATGAAGAAAAGAAAGCGGCAGAACAAGCAAAAAAGTCCGAAAAAGAACGACAAGAAGCATTAGCAAAGAGTATTGCTGAAATTGAAAAGATTAAAAACGCCTATAAACAACTTCAAACCATTATTACCCAATATGGCATGACGGATGAGGAAGTTGAACTTGACAATCTTGCAACCAAAGAAAGTGAAAATCTGATAGTATTGGAAAATGTTTACACAAAAGGTTTGATAGACGAAGAAACTTATCTTTCAAACAGACAGACTTTGATAGATTCTTATGGTGCACAAGCCTTTGAAATAGAACAAAAGTATGCAGATAAAAGACAACAGGCAATAGAAGATGCTAATCAACAAAGAGTAGAAAGTGAATTGTATAACATTGAGTTGCTTTATTCCAAAGTTGATTTGAAATTGGCAGAAGAACAAACAGCCTTATCTGAAAAACTTAAAAATGGTGAGATAACAGAAGATGAGTATTCTAATGGGTTGAATGATTTGGATAATCAGGCATTGCAATCAAGGATTACTATGTTACAGCAGGAGTTGGAAATAGAAGGACTAACTGATGCTGAAATAATCAGACTAAGAACAGATTTGGCAAATACACAAATACAACTCAACGAAAGGGCGGCAGAATCCGCAAGGAAAGCAGCAGAGGATAGTAAAAGGCAATGGAGTAACGCCATAGCGGCAGCCAGTGCCTTTGGTGGTGCAGCATCCCAAACGTTAGATGTTGTAGCTGATATGATGGAAGAAGGTAGTAAGGAACAAAAAGCAATTCAAACAACATCAGCTATTATATCTACATTAACAGGTATGATGCAGGCAATCCAAGGCGGTAATGCAATGGCAGCACAAATGGGACTTGCAGCCCCTGTTGGATGGGCATTAGGTGCACTACAAGCAACTACAACACTTGCAACCGGTATTGCTACAATACAACAGATACGTTCCGCCAATTCGGGTAATCTGTCCGGTGGTAGTGTATCTACACCTAGTTCAGGTGCAGTTAGTAATATCATTACCCCAGTACAATATACACAAGATATTCAAGGTGCTTCAATCGAAGAAAGCATTAAACAACAAAAAGTATATGTGGTAGAATCTGATATATCTGACACTCAAAACAAAGTGAAAGTAACACAGAATGAATCAGAATTTTAATTATAAAACATTACACTCTATTTTATTGACAGAGGGGATACAGACAAACATATAAAGAATTATGAAAGTTTTTTACGCAACTATTAACGAATCAGATATTACCGGTGTAGATGCCATTTCATTGGTTGATATTCCGGCTGTTAAAAAGAACTTTTTGTGTTTCTCTAAAGAAGAAAAGACAGTACATCTTGAGTTTGATGATGCCAAACATATAATTACTGGAGTGATTGCGTTAGCGGATACACCGATATATAGATATAATGACAAGTTGGGTGAATATTATGTGGTGTTTACCAAAACAACTATCAGACAGATGGTAGAAAAATTCGCAAAATGCGATTTGTTCAAGTCGGTAAATTTGCAACACGATGATTCGAAGTTTGTGGATAATGTTTATATGTTTGAATCATATATAGTGGATAAGGAGAGGGGCATATTACCGAAAGAATTTGCGGACGTAACCGATGGCAGTTGGATTGCATCATTTAAGGTTGAAGATGACGAATTGTGGAATGAGATAATTAGCGGTAACAAATTCAACGGGTTTTCATTACAAGGTGTATTCCAACTGGAAGAACAATTTAACGAAATAAACAATAATAACAAAACATCATTTGATGATTGGGTAAATAAATACATTTAAGTATGTTGATAAACAGAATAAAATTGGCTAAAATGCTGTTAAAGTTGGCTTCGGTGGACACAGACAAAGGACAATTGATTTACGAAGGCGAACTTGCAGTAGACATTGAGGTTTTTATTGAAAGTAATGGTGAAATTGTTGTACCTGAAGACGGTGAATATACAACGGAGGATAAGGTATTGATAGTCTCAGATGGCAAGATTACGGAAATAAGAAACAAAGAAGAACTTGTTCAGGAAGATACTCAACAAACGGAAGACCAAATTACCGAACAAGAAAAAAAGATAACAGAGTTGGAAAAGATTATCAGCGAAAAGGATAAAGAAATAGAAGATTTGAAGGCAAAACTTGCTGATAAGGAAAGTGAAATTAAAGAAAAGGATGAACAACTTAATATGTCCGACGAAAAGCCTGCTAAAGAAAAAATCAAAGAGAATGAAAAACAAGGCGCGTTGAGATTTTTTTAACTAAAAAAAAATAACGAAGTATAAAATATTATTATAAATTATGGCAATTAATGTTTCAAGTTTGACACAATATGTAGAGGAACAGAGACTTCCTCTTATAAAGAAAACAATTTTTGCGGCACCTTCAATCAAGTACTTCAACCTTCAGACCGGTGTAAAACATAGTGCTGCTTTGAATATCCTTGATACCACTGTTCAATTGGGTGACGGTGCTACTTGTGGATGGGATGAAGCTGGAACTTCCTCTTTTTCGCAGAGAATGCTTGAAGTAGGCAACTACAAAGTAAACATGTCTTTCTGTGATAAAACCATGCTGAAATACTGGAATGGATACGAAGTAAGAGTCGCAGCCGGACAGAAATCTCTTCCGTTTGAAGAAGATTTTGTTGATGGTGTTATTGGTGGTGTGAAAGAGAAACTGGAAAAGATTATATGGCAAGGTGTTAAATCTACGGATAAGGCGGATGGTATAGTTACAATTTTGAATAGCGCAGAAGGTGTTGTAAAACCGACAGTAGAATCCGGCGCAACCACTTATGAAAAAGTACTTGCAGTTTACAAGGCAATTCCAGTAAAGGTGTTGGATAAGGCAGTTATTTTTGTTGGTGCTGATACGTTCAGAGATTTGGTACTTGAAATGACAGCAAAGAATCTGTATCATTATGCACCCACTATTGACGAAAGTCTTACCATAGTTCTTGCTGGCACTACAACAAAAGTTATTGGTGTTGAAGGCTTGAATGGTACCAATAGAATTGTTGCTGCCAATCCTGAAAACATCTATTTTGGTACGGATATGGAAGGCGATGATGAAAAATTTGATTTGTGGTATTCTCAGGACAATCAAGAGTTCAGACTGGCAATTAACTTCAATGCCGGTGTGCAGGTAGCATTCCCTGATGAAGTTGTACTTCTTTAATCGGAAGTGTTTTATAAAATAAGGGGATAAGTAATACGGCTTATCCCCATAATAAAAAAAAGAAAGAAATTATGGCTTGTAATTCATATACATTGAGTGGACTAAATAACATATGTAAAGAATCTTCTTTTGGAGGTATTAAAGAAGTTTTGATTGCGTTGTATGATGATGTTGCAAGTACTTCTGTAGACGATTCATCTCATTTGCTTACCCCTACCATGGTAAGCGAAAAAAAATTCAAACAATATAAACTTTTGAAATCTACAGGTAGTTTGACTTCAACACTTAACACATCCGAAACCGCTTCTAACTATTTTACCAATGAGGTGTCTTTGCAGTTTATGAAGATGGAAACATCTAAGAGATTGGAAATAATGGCACTAATGATGTCCGCGTGTGCAGTTATAGTTAAGGATAGCAATGACAAGTATTGGTATCTTGGCAAAGATAATTACGTAGAAGCAAGTGCAGGAACTGCAACTACTGGCACGGCATCGTCTGACGCGAACCATTACGAATTAACTCTTACAGATACATCAACAGAATTGCCTTATGAGGTTGATAGTACTGTTATTTCTAGTATTATAGATGCAGTTGCTTAATATTAGGATTATTGACAAATAGGGCTTTTGGTGTTACATTTGTATACCAGCCCTATTTTTTTGTTGTTTTGGGCACTCATTATCCATAGGTAACTTATTAGCGTATCAAACAAATCGATATGCTAAAACACAGATAAATCGGTTTAAACGATATACACCATGATATACATACACAAACACAGTGGTACTATAAGTGTACCAAGGCATACTTTCAACGAGACTGGTTTTTTCACTCTTATAGTAACTTCTAATATTTCTGATACGGTAGTATTGGTTGAAGATGGTGAAGATATTTCCACCAATTCACTTTATTATAAATTTGCAATTCACAATTTGGAGAAACTAAATACAGGGGAATATACATACAGGTTATACAATAGTCAAAAAATGGTTGAAACAGGTTTGTTAACCTATGGGAATTATAATAGAGTGATAATAGCAAATAATACATTCAACAAAGAAAAGAAACAATACAATGGATAAATTGAATTTCAGTATAAACGATTCTCATGTCAGAGTGGTTCCAACATTTGAAGAGAAAGCAAATACATATAAACCATATCTTTATTATGGGGCAAACAACAAATTTCCACAATATTTGTGGCAGTTATATCTAAAATCTGCTTTGTTGCAATCAATAATTAATGGTACCGCTGATTATGTTATGGGTAATGATATCATATATAGTGAGAGTGACAATGTTCAAAAGTTGAAAGACTCAGCAAATAAAGATGGTGATACTTT
>NFZD01015197.1_pt1 | contig 11139 bp, 12 predicted proteins | sample 1095381 | NCBI WGS metagenome assembly NFZD01 (sample SAMN03609891, study PRJNA323583) | gut metagenome | isolation source: feces | host: Rattus norvegicus | place: Denmark: Riget | collected 2013 | reverse complement strand
GCTCTTCCGATCTATCAGGAATTAGGAGTGAGGAATTAGGAATTGCCGGACGGGTCGGACTGTTCCGAGTTATCGGAGTTATCAGACATATCGGATGTTTCAGACTCATCTGACTTATCAGACTCATCGGAGTTGTCGAACGATTCGGACTGGTCGGCTGGTTCAGACTGTGTGGGGTGATCATTGGTTTCCTGATTCTCGGATGGGGCTGTCGAATCCTTCTTTTTCTTGCGTCGCAGATTGGCGAGGCGTGAGGAGGTGGTGGCGGTGAGCATCGCGATTTGTTCGGGGTCGTTTCCTACATAGGTGGTGAAACGCTCTACAGTGGGTTTGTTGGACGGTGTGGCGTGGAGCGGGCCTTGCACGAGAGCGTGGCCATCGGTGCCACGGATGATGAGCAGGGAGTCGATGATGGACTTGTGGGAGAGAATTTCCACGGGGAAGTCTGTAGGGAACTCCTTGCGGATGGTGGCGCTCTCGTCGGTGGTGGTGACGATGGTCAGCGACTTGAGCCAGCCGCGACGGCGGTACCAGTCCAATACGCGGAGGATGTGCAGTTCAACGTTGGGCAGCAAGAGCGTGATGTCAAGATTGGTGCCGGCAAGGTGGCTCACGGCCTTGATGATTTTCTCAAAAGTTACATCACCGTTGGATTGCCAGGTGCAAAACGGGTATTCCTTAATTAGCATGGGAAGAGTTCTCTCGATGCAGCAAGGCTCTTGAAAATTGAATTTTTCGTTGCTCATATTCTTATAGATAGTATTTCTTTTTGTCAATACATAGTTTTCTTGGGGCTATCTGCTCGATTTGCAGTCCCATGATGTGCCACTCTCCGAATTTGACCACGTTTGGAATAGTAGCCCAGTTCGCGTTTTCAAGGTCAAGACCACGGAGAGATTTTACCGTAGAAGCATCATATACTTGGCCGGTAATAGGGTCTCGGCCTGTACTTTTTAGCTCCCATAGATAAGCCAGCAGGTCCTGCACCATGCCATCCATAAGTTGCTGTTGGTCGATGCCGATGTTCTCATCCTGCTTGGCGGTCTTGGCCAAAGAGTGAGAGACGGCACGGGAGAAGAAGTAGATGGTATGTTCGTAGGAGATAGTGCCTTTTCCTTTCGCCTCTCCATCCACCACAACGGAATAAGCCATCGCCGGAGACTTGGCCATGTTCTGATTGCGCATCAGTTCGTTCTCCATATTGATGGTCTTTATTCGATAAAAAGCCTTTTCCTTGGAATTTCTCTCAGGATTGTGTGAAATGGGTTTGTAGCACATTGCCCATTGCTCAAGGATATAGTCAAAGCGGAAAGTCATATACTTACTTTTTGAGGATGATTAAATGGCCAGTGATGCGAGCGGTGAGCCGTTGATGTCAAGCTGTACGGAGAATTGCACCGCGCAGATGCCGTTTTCCTGTCGGTTGAGTCCGGCCACCGTTTCGTCGGCGAGGATGTGGCAGGGAAGCCAGTGGCCACTGACTTTTACCCATGCCTGCTTTGTCATTAAGAACTCGTGCATAAACCACGACTGCCAAGGGATGTCGAGCGGGCCGGATGATAGTTTCCATGTCTCGTAGTCGTTGCTCTTGCGCACCATGCCCCGGGAGAATTGGCCGAAAGTTTCTTGGATGGAGCGGATAAAGGACTCCGATGACATATTCATCTCCGTGGTGCGGAGCGAGCAGACCGACACACTTTCAAGGCAACCAAGGCCATTGACAAAGCGGAACTCGTAGCGGTCGGTGCGTTTCGAGGTTGGCAGCGCATAGACTTCGCGGCCATTGAGCACCTGTAAACCCTCTTTGGTGATGCTGAACACGGACGATGTGGGACCGGTGGTGATTCCGGCCTCGCTTACCGGTGCGGAGAAGGAGAGCGGCAGCACCATCGTTTCGCCTACGGCCACCACCTCCGGCGATGAGAAAGGTTTACGTGAGAAGTGCTGCGCCAGTTTGCTCTTGGTGGCACCTGTGCCGGAAGACAGCAAGCGTTCGAGGTCGGAGTACGCCCCGAAGATGGCTTTGTGGCCTTTGGAGTTGGTACTCCATTGGTTGAAGTCCGCCGGAACATCGTGAGACTCTCCGTTCTGCATCCACTCATCGTGTGCAAAGAGGTCGTAGACGATGTAGGGGTATGAGGCAGGAGGATCGACCGTATATTCGTAACTGTCCGATACGGCACGGAGAGCAGAGGATATGTCGAAGGTGAGGATTTCACCGCTCTCTGCCGGAGAGGAGAGAATCAGATCCATGTAATTGCCCCCGTACAGCGCGGCATGAACCGCCAGATTGACCCGGTGGAACGCACACGGGCCGCTGACGGTGTCCGCTTGGACCCGGTAGGTGATGGGCGAACCGCACAGGGGGGAAGCACCTTGTATGAGTAATCCTTTTGCCATTGCGTCACGAGTTTGAAGCGTTGTCCGAATTTTGCGTGGTGATGCCCGACTTGGAATTGTCGAGCGTCGTCATCACTTCGCGCTGAATCTGCCAAACGAGGTGCTTGTCCCACTTGTTGAATGAAGACACTACATCCAGCGTCTTGAGCATGATGTTCTGCGTGGGCGACTTCAGTATAAGGCGGAGCAGATAACGTTCACGGATGTCTGTGCCACCGTTGGAGCCAACGAGCGAGAGCGGAGAAGAACCCAACAGACGGGCATCGAGTCCCATTGCCATGAAGACCACGGAAGAAATTTCCGCCGTTTCTTTTTCGTTGGCATCGGCCGATGACTTGTTGTTGGCTGCAATCTCAACAATCTCGAACGACTTGTGTTCCTTGCCGTCGGAGCCCGTGAAGGTGAAGGCAAGCAGTGACTGTCCGGCATTGCTGCGGTTGGAAAGCCAGGTATTGATTTGCGAGAAGAGTTTTTGGCGAATCTCATCCATCTTCTTGGCATCGCCATTCACGCCCATCTGCGTAAAGAGTTGCTTGAGGTAGTCGTGGTGAATGTAAATCACACGTCCGATGATGCTGGAGTTGCGCTTGCGGGAAAGGCGGTCAGAGATAATCGTGGAGATGTACTCGTAGATGTCTCCGCCGAAGATGGAGTGCCATGCCGGGGTGGGGTAGTAGGGACGGCCCGCTGTGGGATAGATCGACGGAAGGATGAAGCGCGTGGGTCGTTTGCTTACCGCCACGTTCTTCTGACGTGCGTTGCGGACGTGTTCTTCCAGCGACACGAGCGGGGATGCCATGTTCAGGCAGGGCAGCGCATAGATGTTCTGCTGCACGTCGCCCAACTCTACGAAAGGTGCATCCAGCCAGCGGTTGGAGCAATACACGTAGTTGATGCGGTTGTGGTTGTCCATACGCTCCAGGCGCGTGGTGTGGCAGGAGCGGTGAGAAAGACCTATCACTTTGGGATGCCATTGGTCCGTTGTGACAGGTTTGCCGTCCTTGTCCAAATCCTGCTGGTTCAGTTGCAGCTCAGGAAAAGAGATTCCGAACAGTTCCTGGTCGAGCACGAGAGAAAGCCACGTCTGTGCGAGGTTGTTCCGCTGGATGAAATCGTGAAGTTCTGGTTCTGTGCGCTTCCATTGCTCCAGTGCATCCTGCAATTCCTTGATTTGTTCTTCGAGCGATGCTTTGAGGTCGTCGAAGATTTGGTCGGACTCTTCGGATGTTTCCGGGACATAATCCCATACGGAAGGTTCGGCATCGTCCGTACCTCCACCGTCAGGATGGGTAACAGACGCTGCCTCCCTTTCCGATAAGAGTTTGAGCAGTTCGCGCTGTTTATCTATAATCATTCCGCGAAGGAAAGTGCCGGCATCTTTGTAGCGGATGAAGCGTGTTGTGACCTTACCGCCTACATATTGCGCCGTGTCGTACATCGGTTGCGGGCCGAGTCCGGCGCACAAGTCTGTGTTGAACTTCAGTCCTGTGGCCGTGTACGGCTGCAAGTAGGTGAGGAACGCTACAAGGTTGGGCAAAGAATTGCCGAATCCCCATTCCATCCAACCGAGGCCCTGCGTGCCGATGTTGTCCGTTCCCTGCATACTCTCATTGCCGGAGGAGAAGTAGAGCGAAGGTATGGAGTTGCGCTGCGAGATGCCGGATGTGGTGGAGCCGGAGCGCAGTTGCGAACCGATAAAGTCTGCCCACGATACGCCTTTGAACTCCTCGATGTACGAAGCGTCGTTTGGCATCAGGATGGAATAGCCCTGCTCGTGGAGTTCACGCGCCTTATCGACGAGTTGCGACTGTTTGATCCGGGTTATATGATTCGATTGCTTTCTTGCCATTGTAAACCTTGTTTATTTACCACAAAAATACACTATTGGGTGGGCGGAAAAGGGACAAAGGGGTTACTCGATCCAATCGTCCGTAGTTCCGAGGAGGTGCTTTGTCTGGTCGTTGTAGGGGATGCAAATTTGAAAACGTACAGAGTTCGCAACATGAGTCTTGCGCTTCTCATCATAATGGCTGTATATAGCAGCGTGCCATACTTCATGTTTAGTGCTCCTTGCCAACACCTTATCGAACGGCTCAAACTTGTAAGGCAAGTCAATACCAAAGTATCGTATGAGATACTTTCTCGCATTGCTTGAACCATCTTTCATTAAAGCGGATATGAGGTCTTTCTTTTCTTCTTCAGTAGACAAACGAGCGCAATCGAACAGGCTTGCACTGCCCCAATTAAAAGAAACCTTTTTGTCGCGCAAGGACATGCAGACAGTAAACAAGAAATTGTTATACTTGTCAATTCCATTGTAAATTGCGACTTCATCGTTATTACATATCACATCGCCCTCTTTGAACTGCTGCGAACCAGGAACTTCGATAACAAGTTTTATACCGTATTTACCGCTGTCAACTCCGTCAGCATTACATTGTAGCAAGACTTCATTTTGTGTGGGTTCGTGAGTGTACAAAGCGATAACAGGTGTTTTGCTGTCAGCCTTATCAAAGCAAAGGATTCTTACAGGGCTTCCGCTATTTGTTACAATTTTACCTTCTTTTTCTCCCTTTGTGATAGCCTTAGCCAGTTCAATGTCAAATGGGATTCTTTTCATTTTCTTTTCCATAATTCATAGATATTTTAGATGTTATTGATGTAATTGATAATACCGTCCACATGGATGTTTTCTATGGCTTCTTTTCCTTCATCGGAGAGGAGGAAAGCCACGTCTGCTTTGTTGTCCTGAAAGAGGTTTTCGGTGAGGACAGCCGGGCAGGAGGTGTGGGCGAGGATGTAGAAGTTTTCCTCCTTGTCTCGGTCGCCATCCGTTTTGTCCGTACGAATCGGCTTTTGTGCGGCGGAATATACACCAGACTTCTTCAGACGCTCCATGTTGGCGGCATAGTCTTTTAGGTGGACCTGTGCGGCATCGTAAAGACATTCCGCGAGCTTGTCAGCGCGAGTGTGCCCTTTGGAAGTGTAGGCCGTCCATCCTCCGGCGTTCATCCATTGAAGGCCGTTTCCTGCGGCATCTACGTGGATAGAGACATAGAGGCAGTTGTGGCTACCGTAGCGTTTGCAAAGGTCGTTCACCACCTTACAGCGGTACATCAGTTCGCGGGATTGTTCCGTCTTGGCTGATGCCGATCGGATGTATGAGTTGGGCAACAAGTCGGGATAATCAATCTCTACGTTGTAGCCCTGTTGCTTCAGTTTGTTGGCGATGGCGTGGACCCGGTTACGCGAGTAGTCGCACTCGCGCAGCGAACTGTCGGGCGAGTGCTTTCCCGGCGTGGTGGTTAGGTGCGCCGTGCCGAGGATAATAAGGAAATTTTGTTTGTTCATAGGTTTTAATCGGACTGTTCGGCCCCATCGGACCGCTCGGACGGATTTGATCCATCTGTTTTTTTTTTGACACTTATACCGTTATAGATTCCACAAAGTTGTTGTAATCACAGAAATCCTTGAAAGACGGAGAATCGGAAAGGTTCAATTCCTTGATAACTGCAGCAAGTGTCTTACGAAGGATCTTGTGTTCTTCGTCACGCGGATAGCGTTGTGTCACCACCTCGTCCTTCACCCCGTCCGGATAGCGAGCATCCGATACCTCATACACATCGTAAGTGTATTGATCCACCATCTCCTCACCATCTTCTTCGGCGTTTGGATTAGGCACTTGCTCTACCTGCTCGTTTGTGTAGTAAAGACCACGGTTGGAACCAGTCAGTTTTTCAAGACCGATGGCATGATGGTGGAAGTCTGTGATTTGGTACATAGTCATAAAATTTATAGTTTGATGTTAGTAATTTATTCCGAACTCACGGCGGATTCGTTCAGCTTCCTCTTCGAGCGTATATACAGTGCCCTCGAAATAAAGTCCGCGCCAATCCTTCCGGATTACCTTATCACGCATGGGGAGCGGTTCTGTGCGAAGTTCCTGTACGAGGAGTTGGGCGCCTGTAGAATAACGGACAAGTCCTTCGCCCTCCACAATAGCCTGAACATCGAAATACGGTTGTTTCGTGTCCGTTCTTTTAGTTGATTTCTCCTCTTTGTCCACAATCGTCTGACGTTTGCCTATGAGCATATCCGCCTTAAACTTCTTACCCGCGAAACGCGTAGGTTGCCTTTTCATTTTTATGATGCTTTTTATTGTTATCGAATTTTTCCACTTTCTTTCTCAGATGTCGTGAATTGCATACTTGCAACATCCCATTATAACTTGCGAGAGAACGAGCCTTGTGTCGCGTGCGAACATACTTCTTTTTTGTATCAGAGAGGAGGAACACCTTTCCGTTAGGATGGAACACAAAACCGCAAAAACGGAAAGGAGCTGCATCTATACGCCGTATTTGATACGGTTTGAAGTGCAGTCTCAATTTTGTAGCAGCAAAAATTTTCGCATCTTTAGCAAGCCGTACCAATTCGTGCTTTGTAGGAGTCACCACAAAGAAGTCGTCAGCATAATTCACAAGTATAGCACCACGCTCTTTAAGAAAACGAACCAGCGGAGCAATCATCAGCGAAGCAATAAGATGCGAGATAGGATCTCCGATTGCCAATCTTCGCTGTTTCATAATATGCGCTCTCAGAAGAGAAAGAACCACCTTGTCTGATACGAGACGTTCCAGTTGTTTCATCACAAGTACGTTGTGTATATTGTCATAGAACTTGCAAATATCAGCCTGCCACATATAGACGGCATGAGAAGAGCGCATGATATGCTGTATTTTTTTAACAACCGACCATCGATGGTCAGAAGCCGTTACACCCCGCAAAGGAAGACCGGCACACATATCATCTGTCGCCTGATTGATGATAAGCGGTTCCACCGCGCCCTTATAGAGGTTCTGGACGCATCGGTCTTTATATGGAAGGACGGAAATATCCCGTTCCTTTTTCTTGTCGCGAAGTTTGAAATGAGAATACTCTCCTACACGATATTCTCCGGAGAAAATCTCACCCAGAACTTTTTTTGAAAAGCCATCGACATCCTGCATCACAGCCATGACCTCCGGTTTCTGCCGTTGCTTTTCAGACTTCCCCTTATAGGAAGTATGACAGGCATCGTAGAGATGGCTGGCGTTGTAGATGTATGCACGAGTGCTTTTTCGCATTGTTTTTTCTCTTTTTTACCCAGGAGTTCCCGGAGAGCCGAAACGCGATATTGTTCCGGGTTCTCCGAGTCCTCTTTGGGAGTTGTTGTTATGTTTATATTTCGATGATAGAAATCACCTGTGTGCGCCGATTGCGGGGTTCTTAACTATCCCCGCGTCCTACAGCCGCTTTTTCTGCGCTGTCTGACAGGATTCTTGCTCCCACTGTTAGAATTGTTTGCTCCTTTGTATGAGCTGGCTCTGCAACTGCCTTACTCAACATGAACCGATGTGTGAACATAGATACACACGGAATAAGGGCTTATATAATAGACTGAGACAAGCAGTAGAACTACATGAAACAGTTTCTATTGGCGCTGGGTTACGAAACCGATGTTCGAGTTCGAGTTCGAGGGCGAATTGTTAGCGTTCATCGTGAACGGGGACAGATTCGTGTTGTTGGCGTTGTTGCCACGCCGGAAACCACGGACAGAACGGTACATTGCAGCCGCCATATTAGCGAGGAAACCTCGCTTCAACCCTCACACAGCGTCGCTACTATCACTTCACGGGGTTATCACGCCGGGCATAGGATTTTGTGCCATTTGGCCCGGAAGCGGTGCTTTTCACCCTATTCTTCGTCCGCTCTCCGGTTGTTCAGATGTGCAGCGGTGCCCGCTGCATTATGGTGGCGGGCAAGCCCGCCGTCTTCGTTTTCGTTACAGAGGGGTGCGTGGAGAGACCCCACGCACGTTTACGCTTCCGATGCAGGCGTCGCTGACGTATCGACCTCGACACAGGTGCCGAAACCGATGACCGAGTTCGAGCTCGAGGGCGAATAGTAAGCGTTCATCGTGAACGGGGACAGATACGTGTAGAGGGCGCCGGAGCCACGCCGGAAACCACGGACAGAACGGGTGTTAGCACTTGCTTTTGTACCTGTAAAACAGTTGTAGCCACAAACATAGGTATGTAAGCCACCACCGGATGCAAGTTCTGTATTCTTGGCAAGAAAAAGACACTTATCGTTGTAATCCTTACGGTAGCCTTCCTTCGTGCCTTGTATCTCACCAATGAAATCATAAGTTGTCTCAAACGGACGGACAGTCGCAGCGGCGGTGTTTTCCGAAGCGTTACTGATAAGCATTTTACTCTGTACGGGCTGATAGTAAGCCTTGTAAAGGCCCGTGCTATCTTCCGTAAAAATCAGGCCACTCACCCATCTGGAAGGAGATACATCCGTACTCCATCCACGATACATGGCACCACAGAACAGGAAGTCCACACGATGACCTTCAAGCGATGCACCGCCCGTAGGATCCACGGTGCCGGTCGCAAACTTCGTGCTAAACATTTTCCATACCACACAAGTCAGCACACCTTCAGATGGCCCGGAGAAGCCATCCACGTGTCTCCACTTGTACTTGTTCCCCTCAAAAGCGAACCATGTCAGTTCGGGGATGTTATTCTGAATAGCATAGAACATCACTCGCTGGCGTTCCATGATACGCCATGGTGAGCGCCAATCGTTAATCATCTGCGCTACATACGTACCTGTTGCACCAGAAATGAAGCCTGCTTTGCTTAATGCGGCATAGCGTGTTGTTGTGCCATCACCGCCCAGGTAGCGCACGCCATTGACCGCAAGGTTGTCGTTCGCTTCCCAGCGAGCCGCAGATGTGGCAGCATCATTCGAGCAGAAGCCTAACCCCATGAGTGAAGACTTATGCGCGTCGAACGTACCACCTTCCGCGATAATATGTCCTACCATTGTTTCCACGGCCTTGGCATGTTCGTTGAAGAACGGTACTGTCTTTGTGCGGTCAGCATTCATGTTCATGGCATACTGTTCACCCGTAGGAAGTGAGAGGTTTGTCGTATGCAATCCACCGGCCCCTCCGAAGATAGCACCATTCTCATCGTAATTCTCCGTGATGGCGTCGCCGACGCCATTATAGACAAACTTACCAGCGAGTTTATTCATAGTCTGATAAGAGCCATTCCATTCCGTATTGTACACACTGTGCATACGTGTAACCCCATCATCGTCGGCATGTGCTACGCAGTTGTCGGGAGAGAGACCCATCGGTTTGATGTGTTCTGCCGCATGGCCTTGCCATTCAAACATACCACGAGATCGAAGGAAGACGTCGTAGGTTACACCGTTCACCGTGACATGCCCACTGATTTGGTAGAGGTCGTAGATGTTTGTGATATACACATCTCCCTCGCTTCCGTCCAATGCACGGGGATGGCCGTAGTCATCTTTGTACCAGTTCAGGTTGTTCAGGACATAGAGCAGGCGACCAGTACCCTGTTCAATAAGGCATGGGCGGATGCAGTCGAATACAGACTCCATACCCACATCGTGCTTGTAGGAGCGGAAACCCAGATTCGGGTCAGATGTGCCGGCAATGCGTACATAACCCTCTACGGCATATCCGAAGAGTTCGTTCAGTTTATCGACAGAAGCCTTCAATTCATCCAACTGCGTCGTAAGGTTTACACCTCCGGAAGACAATATCTCTGTGATTTGTTCGCCTGATGCTTCGAGGATTTGCCCTTTAGAGGTGAGACAATAGACCTTTGCGATAGTTTCGTCTGCGGCCAAAGATGTTTTCGCTTTTAATACGCCCATACATTTAGAATTTAAGTTTTATGCGGAAAAGGTTTTATCAGTGAGACCGTGCAATGAGGTCGTAATCCAATTGTGACGAAAGCACATTATCTACCGAATCCTTGGGTTTCACGGAACAGGGTTTTCCATTCACATCTACACCGATGATACGTGTAACGTGTTGTGCGGAATCAATCTCAGGCGCTTGTGTCAAATCATTGTCTTCCAAAGCCTGAACTCTATTGCTTAATGCGTTGAAGTCATCTTCTGAAGGAGCAGATCCCGTATCTAACGGATAAGCCTGAGCAGAATCGGGACGATGGTATGTTCTGATACGGAACTCCTGTCCTTCGGAGTAACGATGAATAGAGATGATCAACGACCCGATGGCCGTGAAGTTGCGGTGGATAGTCCACGGGTTATCCGAAGAAAGTCGCGTTTCGAGGACCACGCGGACGGGGGCCTTTGTAGGGAAAACCAGTTGTACCTTGATGCCACCTTGCAGAATGGAAGAATAGAAGAACGGATAGTCGTAGGAGAAAGTGATGTAAGTCATAGAAATGATGTTTTTTAATTCTTGTGTAAAGGTATGAAGAGTGGTGGATTGATTTGGGACAAACGGTTATGAGGTCGGCGGAGAATCGCCGACCACTATGGTGTCAATGAAGAGTTGTGGAGAATATATTATCCCGGCAACGGGAGGCACATGCCGGAGAGGTTGTTGAGGTGGTATTTGATGCCGATGAAGAGGTCGTCGAAGGCATCGGTGCCGTCGGTGCGGTATTCGAGGCGGACGGCATCGTCGGCATCCTCGGAAAGTTTCTCTCCCGCCTTGTTCTTGCGGAATCCCTTGTAGCCGATGGAAACCTCGGCGGACTGCATGGCCACAATCAGGGCCTCGTTGTTGTCGCGGTTGAAGCGGATGGCCGGATAGGAGCAGCCGGCAAGGGATTCGTTGATGTCCTTGTACTTCATCTCGTGCGCCATTGGGGCGCCCATGTCGATGGGAATCACGTTCCA
>NFZD01010738.1_pt1 | contig 11235 bp, 13 predicted proteins | sample 1095381 | NCBI WGS metagenome assembly NFZD01 (sample SAMN03609891, study PRJNA323583) | gut metagenome | isolation source: feces | host: Rattus norvegicus | place: Denmark: Riget | collected 2013 | reverse complement strand
TTCTTACGATGGTCTGCGTCTCTTTCCTGTTCAATCTCAACGCCCTTCTTGTTGAAGATGGTTACAGCTTCACGAGTAGCAACGATGATAGTGCCGGAAACAGCGTCCTTCTTGGTGTAGAGGTTTACACCAGCAACAGTACCAACATAACCAGTACGAGCGAAGGCTTCGACATACTTCAACTCGTCCTTGAGTGCCTTACGAATCTCTGCCATATCAGCGGCATTTACGAAACCAAAGCAACGAGGAGCAACCTGTGCCGGGTCGTTGTCAGTTTCCTCAATGTTGAGCTTTGCCACAGCGTCAGCGAAAGTGCCAAAACCATAATCAGAAGCCGCAAGAGCAACAGAAGTCTTGTTGAACTCTGCGAAAATGTCTGCATTTACAGTATTGAACATATCCGTACCCATGTGACGAGTGCCGACAGGTACAAGCATAGGGTCAGTCATTTCCTGTTCATCGAAATACTCAAATCTGTTCTGTGCGAGCAGAATTTCGTATTCCTTTTCAGAATAGCTAACCTCGATAGACTTGGAGTTACCCTCGCCCATAGCCAGCTTTTCAGTACCATCGGTAGCTCTGTAAACATTGATTTTACGCTTCATACCAGCAGTACCCACGAGAGAGTTATCAACAGTACAGAACTGCTGAAGGTTCAAGTGGGAGTTAAACTGGTCTTCTACCTCATTGGAGAGATAGAAATTATCATAAATCTTATGTGCCATTGTTTTCTTTCCTCCTTAAATTACTCTGTCGCTCCGTAAAGTGCTTTGTACTCCTGTGGATTCTTCACAGAATAATCGTATCTCTCCTGTGGAGACATTTTACGGAACTTTTCAAGTGTCATAGACTTGTTATCCCCATCACCAGTAGGGGAAGGTGTATCTTTGAGAGCTTCCGCACGAATCTTCTTCTCGAAAGCCGCCTGTGCTTTCTGCTGATTAGCAAAGACCTTCTCGGTATCACCATCGACATAGGCTTCTGCTGTTTCTGCCGCCAGCTTATCGTCATAACCCAGTGCCAAAAATTTTGCAGTAGCTTTGGAGATATTGGATTCTCTCAACAGCTTGTCGTAGCTTTCCTGTAACTCCTGTGTCTTTTGGTCTCTTTCGAGCTTTTCCTTTTCATCATCAGAGAGCTTATCCTTCAGCTCTTTCTTCTTCGCCGCCAGTTCGGAAGCAGTCTTGTCGTACAAGTCCTTCTTCACATAGCCGGAATAATCCGGGTCGGGCATATCGAACTCCTCAAGAGCCTTGAGTTTTTCCTCTGCTGACATTTCAGCATACCCTTCAATCTTTGTTACATCAATTTTCATGCTTGAACTCCTCCTTGCGTTTTCATGTCTTCTCTGACTTCTAAATTTTGCGATTTTCGGTTTCTCTACCGTGTGCGATTTAAGGCTTCTCTGCCTATATCAAAGCGTTGCCGCTTAAATATTCTTATCTTTGTTGTCGTTGTCACCCTCGGGGTTAGACTTCTCCAACATTTTCTGCTGTTCCTCAAGAGCCTTTTGTTTTTGCTCCTCGTGATACTTCATACTCATGCTGTAAGCACCCTCGGAATCACTAAACATACCCGAATGTTGGAAAGCGAGCTGTGGGTGAATCTTGTCGCAATTCAGCATTGAAACAAGCACCTGTGACTTGCTTTGAATGTTGTCGTAATTCCTACGAGTGAACTTCATATCAATGTCCTTGAGGTACAGTTTTACATCTGAAAGCTCACGACAAATACGAAGCACCAGCTTGAGCATTTTCTTTTCGGACTTCTTGAAGACATTTTCACTGTCCTTTGCTCGGGCTTCTGCGTCAGACCAACCATCACGCATGATTACAGCAGAGCCAGTATCGGAAGTGGAAGCATTACCATTTCGGTTCGGCATACCACAGATAGTAAGAACAGCATTGTAAATATCATCTTTCAAGGTCTGCGACTGTGTTTGATTGAGTTCGCTCGTTACCACGCCCACATCGGCGTTCTGTCCGTCAACCGACTTAACCTTGATAGCACCCAGCTTCAAGAACTCCTCGTATTCCTCTTTGGAAATCTCACAGTTAATGAACTTGATAAAAGCCTGTATCAACTGCTCGATACCGTCCATACGGTTACTGTCCATATTGTTGATAGCGTCCAGTAGAGGAAGAACAACCTCGAACGCTCCCAGCTTCGCATTGTTCGCCGGGTACTCGAAAATAGGAATCATACCCAAAATGTGAGGTTTCGATTTTTCCTCATTGATAACTCCCTCGTCAATAAGGAAGTAAGAATCCTCGGTGTAAATGGAGTAGTGGGTCTGCTCGTTATCATCGGTGCTGTACTTAACTGCCATAATCGGCTTATTTCCGATTTCGTTAGAGTACACGATGAATGTGTCTCTCGGGTCGAGAGTGTACAGTTCAAAAGGTGCTTCGTCCTGTTCCCCGGACTTATCGGGAAGAACGAGACGATAGGAAGTACCACAAATCATCTGCCACTCGACAAGCTCTTGGTCTTGGCTTGCTTTATCCTCTGCGAACATGAACTCGTTAAGAGCATTGATAGCCTTTACAGTTTCCTCGCTACCATTTCTGCTGACATACTGGATAGGCTCGCCACAGAGATAACCAACCTTGAAAGAGACAATCTCATTTGCTCTATTTTCTACAATCTTGTTACAGATTTCGGGGCGTGTGTCCTTAACTCGATAACGAATAGGCTGTTCTCCCTTGTAGTAACGATAGAGATAGTCAATCTCGCTACGGTTGAGGTTGTGTGTCTCAAGAGCCTTGAAAAGCACTTCCTGTACATTGTCTTTTGTGATTTTGGAAACACTCGTCTTAATAGTGCGTCTACCACTCATTAGGCGAGTTTCACTCAAGACTTTTGTATTATCAACTTGATTTGCCACGCTCGGTTGCCCCTCCTTTCTGAACAAAATAAAAATGGGTGCATAACTGCTTTCGAGGACTTAACCTCGTGCAATCATGCACCCATTCAAAATTACAATATCTCATTTTCACACTACATTATACCACAATATATAGTGTTTGTCAATAGCATTACACACAAAATATAGTATTTTATCACAAAAAGGGCGATAGAGCAATCTTATTACTACCACGGACGCTGGAAAACCTCAACCTTACCAGCAGATAAACTCTGTGCGAACTCTGCCAGCATAGCCATACCATCGGGAACATCATCGTGCTTATTCTTACCAGCGACAGTGTAGGAACAGAGCATATCCATCATCTTACCATAATCAGACTTCTTCTGATAAAGAGAAGCGTCCTTGAATAGACAATGCTCTTTAACCCATGCACTGTTGACGATGATTTTTGTCTCCTTGTTGGCTGTGGTAAACTTTGTCGTAATATGAGTGATACCGCCTTTTTTCTTGACTTCTTCCTGTATCTTCTCGGCAACACGCCTACCAGCAGAGTTTGATTCAAAGCGACAGGCTTTCACTTTGTCTCGTACAAGAATTTCAGTCAATCGAGCGTCTACGATGTTCGGAAGACCATTATCACAGACACAATCATCAATGTAGTAATCCTGTCCGAACACATAAGCCACAGGAAGAAAAGCATAGTCAGCTCCTTTATCCTTTGTATCACAGATACCGATAATAGCGTCCGGGCTATCTGAAGGTAATTCAAAATATCTGCGAAGCTCGTCAGAGGAGTAAACAAGACCCTCACGTTCGATAGGCTCATTCATGTACAAAGCCCTCCAGCTTACATCGTCCATGATGTTTCTCTGTTCATGGTAAAAGCGAGTGGAGAACCCGACACCATAGGCATAATCGAAATTAGATTCATCGTTTTCATCAAGAGCCGGAACGACAATGAACTTGGCTCGGTCACTGTCGATATACTCACGCTCAAGTCTACCGATTACATCGTGAACCGACCAACGAGTAGCAATATGAAGTTCCTTACAATGGTCTCCGATTTTTCGCTGTCTCAAGTCAGTGGTGTAGGTTTCCCACAGCTTATCCAGTCGTTCTTTACTCAAGGCAACCTCAATACCCGACACCAAATCGTCACAGTACAGGAGAGTAGCCGCACGATACAGACCAGCATTACCAGTACCGATAGAGGTAAACTCAAGGGTCTCGAAACGCTGTCTTTTGTCAAGGTCAATTCGACAGTCCTTTGCATTGGTGCTGGACACGTTGATTTCGGGAAAAACATCATGCCACAGGTAATCACCCTCTTTTTCCAAAATACGCAAACACTCGTCATACACTCCTCGAATGAAAGCATTGGAGTGAGAACCAGTAAGCATAGGCTCGTTGGGGATTCTTCCGGCAAGCCATGTCAGATAGAAAATAGCGAGAGTGGTTTTGCCGCTACCGGGAGGGAGAGAGACAGCAAGCAAATCCAGCTTATCGTCAGCGAGTTCCTGTAATGCGTCTACCACCTGTTTCAGCACCTTGCGGCGAGGAGGGTAGAACTTTTTATCGGGTTCTCTGTTCCACTCGACATAGAGTAGGTAGCAGTCAAAATCATAAGGTGCGGCGGCGAGCAACACCCTACGATGAAGACCAAAGAGAAATCTCAAGTCCTTATCTGATTTAATCTTGGGAATCTGATTCTCAATCATTTCGGACAGGAGCTTGAGGTACTTTACACCGAGAGCTTCATTGGTCTTCATCGCTTCTTTGCTCATATAATACAAATCCTCATAGGCTTTCATGCCTGTGGGATTATTCTTAATCTCGGTATAAATCTGTTTGAGTAATTGCTTCATAATACCTCCAGTAAACAAAAAGAGTGCGTCACCGACAGAGCCTAAATCTCTGTGCGATAACGCACCCACTAAAAATCAATTCTTGATTGTAATTATCAGTATCGCTATTCCTTTGATAATCCATTTCACGATGTAGTATATCGCAATCGGAATCATAAACAGGAACATTATAAATCCCTCAAGAAAACTTCTCGGAACTCTCATAGGCTATTCCTCTACGAGCTGAATCTCAAAAGTCTGTCCATCGGAAAACTCAACCGATACAGGAGAAGTGTCTTCCAGCTCAAAGAGCCACACTACATCAGCAGTCACACCACTTTGTACACTGGTATCACACTGGATATACCCCTCGGTCTTATCACCTGTCGGTACAATGCAAGGGATTTCAACTCCATTCTGAAAAGCCTTGACTGACAGATAATCAGCCGGGATAGCAGTTTCAGAGCTACCGTTCGTGTACTGGGTAAACACAGCGACACAATTTCGGTCTACAACTGTTACCTGTTTACCCTCAACGAATGAGAGAGTGTGTTCCGGCTCGCTACTACACCCGGTCAGCATGAGAACGAGCAGAAGAACGATTGACAGTATCTTTTTCATATTGCACCTCCAGTCAAGATAGGATTGTGTACCCCTCGTACCCAGTCCATATCTCCATATTTGTACATACCTTGATAGAATTTTCTGTTTGCGACAATCCCTCGGACAGTGGACACTTGAAATCGCTTACCCTTACGAGTGCGATACCCCTTATCATAGAGCAGTTCTGCTATATCCGTGAGAGAAGTACCCCTGTCGTATTCATAGAACACCAGCTCCACGATAGGTCGCTCCTCGGGATTTATCAAAAGCAGTCCATCTACAACATAATATCCATAGGGCTTATTACCACCCGAGTAACCGCCACATTTAGCTTTGCTCACACGACCTCTGCCAGTACGGAGAGTGATGTTTCTTCGTTCCTGTTCGGCAACGAACATCAGCAGAGAACGATAGATGTTTGCGAAATCGTCTCCCTCGCTGAATTTCTCCTCGGTGGAGAGAAGCGATACATTTCTCTTTTCCAGTGTGTAAAAATAGTAGAAGTACAGTTTTGTATCACGAGCCATTCTGTCGTTCTTAAAGACAATCACAGCGTCATGGTTCGGAAGCTGGTCTGATTGGTAGAGAATCCTGTCGAGTTCCGGACGATTGTCCTTTGCACCGCTTATCACATCGACACACCACTCGACAATTTCGTAGTCATGGGTGAGAGCGTAGGACAAAATAGCCTGTTTTTGGATTTCGATACCATATTTATCGTCACCCGACTGTTCCTCGGTGGACACACGGACATAGCCAATCGCTTTCTTCACGAGATAATCACCTCCTTATAACACAAATCGTGTTATCTTTTAATCTTTTTCTCGACTTTGAAGTAGTTAAAGTAGTTCAAATCTCAATTTTGCGGTAACTTTTATTAGAAGGGGGTCTATAAGGCAAAAGTTTACGCAAAAACCGATTTTCAACTACTTTTACTACTTCCCCTCACGCTTCACATAGGTAATTTCAATATCATAACCGAGAGCTTCCATCATCTGAACAAAGGTCTTGTTCACGATACCCTCTTTCTTTTTCAGAACTCGGTTGACATACTGACCTGTTGTGCCAATGGTTTCTCCGACCTGTTGCTGGGTCATTCCGGCTTCAAGGCACTTCACCTTTACATCGAGTTCAATATTGTTCTTAACCATGATATGTCCTCCTTTAAGTGGTTTATGGTGCTATTATAACACAAAGAGAGAGGAATGTCAATACAAATAGGATAAGAAATTATCTTAATAAAGGTCTTTTTATAATTTTGGGGAATTTAAGCCACTCCCTCACCCGGCTGGCGGCTGTCGTATATCCCCCCGGGTGATACGACACCACGAACCGACAAAACCCCAGCAGACACCAGCAACACCCAACGAGAACACCAGCAGAACCCCGAAACATTTACAAAATACATTTAATCAAGATTACATTTTACACGAACCCCGACACGGTAAACGCAAAAGAAAAGAGCCGTATATATTAGCGGCTTTTGTTCTCATTGTGTCGGATTCTCTGAAGGTGTGTGTCCATCGCTGGCGGCTGTTGGTGCTGTGCGTTCCCTGTTGTGGTGCTGGGTGTGGTGCTGTCTCATAAGGGCAAAAGAAAACCGCCCGAGCTGGGCGGCTTCCTGTTTACTTATTCATTTTAAGAACTTCACCGAGAACCACGAAAGGAAAAATTAAAATACAGAACAAAACCATATTTTCACCCCCTTAAACCACTGTAAAACGCTTGTATGTTGTCGGGGTGCTGTACTCGGTGAATAAATCCGGGTGTACTTTCTTAAAGCTGGAAGAATCAAAACGACTGGAGGAAACGGTTTTATTAGTAGCTTTTGCGGCTCCTTCTGTGACTGTTTCACGGTCTCCCATGATGGCGAGAATGTCGGCTTTTATGCTGTCGTTCATGGCTTCCAATTCTTCAATCAATCTTTTATTTTCTCTATAATCATTACATAATTTTTCAAACTGTGACATAATTAAACCTCCTTAAAATGTACTATCAAATAAATATGTTCCGTTGTTTTTATAACCATCGTTCCACATCTGCACGACCTCGGCGGCTTTCTTCTTTGTGTGGTAGATGTTAGCATGAAGCAAACCGCCGACACGCTCAAGAACTGATTTTATATTGTCCGATTCTGTAACCGGGATTATATAAGCATAATAACCGGGGTTCGGCTCTGCTTCCTGTTTCGGTGTAAAAATGCTTTCGTTTCGGTCTTGCTGAACCGTTACAGCTAAATAAAATTTTGACATTGTGCCGACCTCCTTAAACTTGCATATTTTCATAAATATTTTTATCTTTGTAAATATGCGGAATGTCACCGACTGCGAGAGTATTAAAACAACTGCAAATTGTTTCAAGCTCTTTTTGCTTTGCGACAGCTTCTTTATAAAGCTGTTTCAGCTCCTCGACCCTGTGCGGAATGTCCTCCACATAATCACGAGAAATATAATAAAGTGCGATTTCTTCAAAACTCACAAGCTGAATTTTGTTATCAATCAAAAGTGGCTTTTTGCTTCCGTCTGTGTACTCTGTGCCGCAACTGATATTATAATCATTTCCGAAAGCGTCCACCGGGTAAACCTCGAAAGAGTGCGAGCCATAGCGAGAACCAATATAAAAGCGGCAATTTGTAGCGGCTTTTACTTCCTCGGCTATTTTCTCTCGGGTTTTCTCTCCGTATGGCTTGCCGCTGTACTTCTTGAGGATTTCCAACGCCACCGGGAGAACATCGTTAAACAATGCCACTTTTGCATTATTTTTCAAAATCTTTCTTGTAAGCTCCAAATCTTTCTTGTGTTGCTGATTCTCGACTATTTCACCTTCAACAGCTTTTCGGGCTTGGTGTCTTCCTCTCAAATCACAAACCTTCATATAACTTTCTACAAGCTCATTTTCTCGGGCTTCTGCGGCTCGGATTGCTTCGCCTGTTCTCTTGATTTCTTCCAAAATTTCAACATACTTTTTCATATTCTGAACCTCCTATATTATCCACAAATTGACATTGTAACTAAATCGACTTGAAAACCGTATCTATAACCATCTTCGCCCGGCTCGGGTTCGTTAATGGTTAATACTTTGTGTTCGTTGTTCCATGTGCCGGACTTCGTGACCGTGTGCAGATTCTTCAAAAGCTCCCTTTCTCGATAACCGCCGCAACGGTCTACAATCTTTTTAATAATGTTCTCGTACATCTTCAAACCTCCTTTATAATGCCATATATGCGGCTTTGTTCAGACCACAGAAGGCGTTAATGTGTGTTCCTGTGGTAGCTGTCCAATCGTCCCACAGCTTGACAAGCTCCCCGGCTGGCGTTCTTTTAATAATGGCTGTTCCGTAGCTGTATAATGTTTCTGTTCCATCATCAGCAACTTTTACAACTGCTTTACCGTAAAAGCTCTTGCGTCCGTTTGTTGGTTTTAATTCGTACTGTTTCATAATAGAAACCTCCTTAAATAATCTTTTTAGTGTTGTTTCTTGTCTTATCTTGATTATATTATAACACTGAAAAGATTATTTGTCAATACTTTTCGGATAACTTTTTAATCTTTTTTGTGTTATTTTTCAATCCGTCCGAGATTGCTATATATAATAAGGAAGGAACACCCAACAACACCAGCAACACCCGAGCCGGACAGCCGACAAGCTCGATTTTTGCTTTACTACGATAAAGTGATAAAGTATCGAGGGGTTTTCGTTCAAATTTTTGCATAAAAAAGCCGCCCACCCTTGCCCCGGAACAGGGCGAGAGCGAGCGACAGTCATAGTCGAAAGTCGAAAGTCGAAAGTCGAAAGTCGAAATGATGTTGGGTCGATATAAAGTCGTTAGTCCTCTGAATCATCAGAACCTTGCTCAAGTCGCTTCTGCTGGTCGGCGGCTATGTAGCGTTCTCTGATTTCATCAGCGTTATAGTCGTTGTCTTGGTTGGTGTTAGGAGTAAGTACATACTCGGTCTTGTCTTGATAACCATAGTTATTCTTCCCGAGGAAGATACCAGCCACAGGGTTGACCTTGCCGGAGTTCATGTAGGATTCCCACAAGTTTTCGAGCAAAAAATACGCCTTTTTTATTAAGGTGGACACCCCCGAAGGCAACGCTGTTTTATATCCCGAAGAACCAGTGGCTAAATCCTTTGCAATAGCTCTAACCGTTTGTCTGCTCATACCGTTCAGTGCTATTCCCATGCCAGCCACAGTCGGCTTCATATCGTTTCTTGCATACAGAGCAAAATACTCATTCAATCTGTTCTGTACAGCTTCCTCGTCTTCCATGTCAATTTCCGGCATATTAAGAAGCTCCATCTGAACCATGAGGAACTTTGTATTATCTCCATCTTCAACATCGAGCATATTCTCGGGCTTGAGCCAGTTATTGCCACCCCTCGGCTTTTTCTTCGTCTTCGGGGCATATTTCTTTTCAATAGGCTTTCCAGTACGAGGAGAGATTTCTACATTTTCCTCACTGGAAGTCTGCTCTATAACTGTCTGCTTTTCTTCTGAAACAGTCTTCTTGTTCATGAAAACAGTCTCCTTTCTTATTATTCTTATTGCAGTAGTAAAAGTAGTTGAAAATCAATTTTTACGGTAACTTTTAATAGTAGGGATTTTTCTATATAGAGGAAGTTACACGCAAAACCTTAATTTGAACTACTTTTACTACTTCATGTTAAAAAGTCGAAAAGATTGAATTTCAGTCTTTTTAAGACGATTTACCAAATGTCGTTTTTGATAAAATTTCAATCTGTTTTGTGTTGATTGAGGAAAATCTCTAATTCTCCCATGCAATCGGGGCATAAGTCGTAACTCTTTCTGCTCCAATACTTCTTATCAACGAGTTTTCATTTCGTTGGGAATCTCTTGACCTCGATTTCTTTTGCCTGTCCAATGTGTACCTCCGGCAACACCATCACAGGTGAAATTGCTGGCTTTCAAACTTGCTCCGTTCTCGGATTCAAGTATGTAGGTGATAATGAGCTTGTAGCCCATTTCCTTTGCGATTCGGCAACACGCACCGTAGAGCATTGAACAGGCATTGTATGTACCATCGGTACACACTCTGTTGATTTCACAGGTCAATCCATCGTCAAGGTGTCGGCTAACAGGTCTACCACAAATCGCACAACCTATCAGTTTTTCACCCTCATACAATCCCACACAGAATTTACAATCGACAGTAGGTTTATGGTGACGATGATTAAGAGCTACGAAGTCACAAGCTGTACGAAATGTGATAGGTTTAATCTCCATTAGCTCATTTCCTCCGTCTAAACATATACTTGATAATGTACCAAAGCTGGGAGAGGTAAGGGTGCTTTTGCTTATAGCTCATTACATTACCTCCTTCAACTTCAATCCCCAGTAGATTACAAAGCCGCTGGAAGTTGATTTCCTGTCGTACCATTCCGGGTGTCGCTCCATTTCGGAGTTAAACTTACGAGCCGACAGGATATAAGCACCTTCAGATTTCGCCCACATCTTGAAACTCTGATACAAGTCTTTGGCTCTGATAGTAGCCGCTTCATCACGAGTACAGCGATTCTCAAGGAACTGCAACACGAGGTCATTCTCACGCTCGTATTTCTTCACAACCTCTTTGAGTTCGCCTGTCATGGTGAGACCACGCTTTTTGTAGTTCATGTACCCACGAACCAGCCACATGAAGATACCACTCATGGAGCTTTGCTCACACAGTTCGTCCTTCAGTCGAGTGTCCTGTTCTTCCGGGGTGAAGTGACGGTTGAACTCGATAACCTTGATACGCTCGGAAGCGAACAGGGATTTATCAGTAACCATCGGCAAATCATTACAGGAGAGCCATAAGGTGAACTGCGGCTTAAAGGTAATCGCTGACTGGTACAAAGCACGAGCCGAGATTTCCTCGCCACCTGTGAGCTGTTTGATTTTCTCCTCGTCCAGCTT
>NFZD01004940.1_pt1 | contig 11300 bp, 20 predicted proteins | sample 1095381 | NCBI WGS metagenome assembly NFZD01 (sample SAMN03609891, study PRJNA323583) | gut metagenome | isolation source: feces | host: Rattus norvegicus | place: Denmark: Riget | collected 2013 | reverse complement strand
TCAATGGCAAAGACAACACCGAGCGCCTCAAGGAGTACGGAAGCACCATCAGCCTACCGGAGGGAGAATGGATACCCAGCATGGGTGAGCTCGGTCTTCTGATGATGCACGCCGCCGACGTCAACCGAGCAATCGAGCTGGCCGGAGGAAAGCCAATCAAGGGCTGGCACTGGTCTTCCACCGAGAACTCGCAGAGCGGCGCATGGCTCGTCATCTTCTCGGATGGCTACACCACCGTCAACGACAAGTGCTACTCCGGCGCCGTCCGGGCGGTGGCCGCATTCTAAATCATTCGGTCGGGGTCTTCAAAGACCCCGACCCAAACCCCTAAACGAAACAGCAATGGCAAAAAGAACGTGCGAGATTTGCGGCAGACTGACAGACGAGGCCGACTTCTCAAAATCATACAAACACCGGTGCAAGGAGTGCGTAGCACGAGAAGCCCGGAAAGCCCGAGCCGCCAAGACCGGAACAGAGGGCGAAGTCGAATACATCAGAATCCCCGGCACTTGCCTCGACGACACGCCCGACTGGGAGCAGCGCCGATACGAAATAGCAAAAGACATCTTTACGCGCTGCCTATCACACGAAGACGGCGACGTGAGAGCCTTCTGTAACCGAGAACTTGAAATGACAGCCGATGATTGCGTCCGACAAGCCGACGCGCTTATTAACGCCCTCAAAAAGAAAAGACCATGAGAGAAATCAAATTCAGAGGTCGACGCCTCGACAACGGAAAGTGGGTCACCGGCGACCTCATCCATTCCAAGAACGGAAAAGTTCTGATCAACGCCGGAACCAAGATGTTCACCACATACGCCGAGGTCGACCCCGACACGGTCGGCCAGTTCACCGGCAATCGCGACAAGAAAGGCCGCGAGATTTACGAGGGCGACATCCTGCGCCGGGAATGGTGCTACCGCAACGACCCGGAGTACGACGACCGAGGCGAAATCACGCACTACCGCTACGAGCGCACCGGCCACATCGTCGCCCCGGTGGCCTTTACGCCCTGCGCAGGCTTCCACACCAAAGGAGGCTACAGCGTCATGCATAACCCCGGAACCGACGAACCCAGCCTACTGGCCTGCACCATCAACAAGCTCAAGGCCGCAAAGAGCGTCATCATCGGCAACATTTACGACCACCCCGAACTGATAAAAGCCCCGAAGCAATGACCCTCAAAGAATACGCCCTCGCCTGCGTCGAAGCGATATGCCAGCAGCGCATCGACCAGCACAAACACCCGGTGGTCGCCAGCCTCAACGACATCACCCGAAAGGTCAACGACGAGTTGCAGGCGGCACTGGAGGAGCTGGCCACCGAGGGCAAGCTGGCCAAGACCGAGAACGTGAACAAAATCCCTATGTTTTACCCAACAGCACAAAAATCATGAGCAGACCCCCAAGGTGGAGCGAGCAGGAAGTCGAGATGCTCCGAGCAGAGTGGAAGACCAGCAGACCGGCACGAGAGATAGCCGAAAGGCTCGGTCGCCCATTGAGAGCTGTCTACGTCAAAGCCAACCGCCTCGGGCTCCCCAAGAAAGACGATCCGAATAAAATCAAGCTGTCACAAAGCGACCAATGGTGGCTCCGGCAGAACTACCCACACATGCGCACGGAAATCTGCGCATTGAAACTCGGCATCAGCCTGCGGTCATGCGTCCGGCTGGCGCGCAAGCTCGGTGTCGAGAAGACGGCGCAGTTCATGAAAGAAACGCAGGCATTCACAGCACGAAAAGCCAAGGAGAGCCATCTCGCTCACGGCACATACCCACCCAAAGGAATAATCAACGAGAACATAGCCAAGGGAGAAGCCTACCGCTTCAAACCCGGCCATAAATCAACCCGAAAAAAGAAAGAATCATGCAATTCAAAGCAAGAGTAATCGACCGGCTCCCGATGCAGTCCGGGACGAGCCGCTCCGGAAACGACTGGAGCAAAGCGACGCTCATCGTCGAATCAATCAGCCAGTACCCGAAAAAGGTCGCCATCAGCAACATGAAGCGAGCCGCAGAATTCAATGCCATCCCGGCAGGAACGGTCGCCACCTTCGACGTCGAGATGGAGAGCCGAGAGTTTAACGGCAAGTGGTACACCGACGTCAGCTGCTGGAACTGGAGCGTAGACTACACACAACAACCGATGCCATGAAAATCTACATCAGCATACCGATAAGCGGCCACGACCCGGAGGAGCAGCGAGCCAAAGCGGAACGCTTCGCCAAAGACATCGACGCCATCGGCCACGACCCAATAAACCCATTCGACGCCCCGACACCACCGGAGCACTTCGACGACAAGGAACGATACGCCTACTTCATGGGCTTCGACATCGCCGACCTCCTCCGGAGCGACGCCGCGTATTTCAGCCGAGGCTGGGAACAGAGCAAAGGGTGCCGACTGGAGCACGCCGCCGCCGAGATTTACGGCCTCAAGATTTTCTACGAACTGAGCAAAATCCCCGAAGCAGAATGACTGACCTCATCAAGGAAGCCATCGCCCCAATTATAGGCCTCGCCGTTTACCTCATCCTTTCGAGGGTGGAGCGGCGAGGCTACGAGCAGGGCTACGAAGACGCAATGAACGACCGCCGCCCGAAGCACCGGCCACAAATAGGCTTCAGAACAAAAGACCACAACAAATGAACTTCAACATCAAGCCTCAAATCATCATCGGCATAGATCCCGACGTCGAAGCCAGCGGCCTCGGCATAATCAACACCACCAGCACTGTCGGGCTTTTCGTCGACTACATGACCCTACCGCTCCCGATACTCGTCGAGCAACTGGAGGTATTCGTAGCCACCGCGCCACCGAACCCCGTCCGAATTTTCATAGAGGCAGGCTGGCTCAACAAGGGCAACTGGCACCTCAATCCACACGACTCGAAGCAGGTCGCCGCCGCCAAGGGTCGGCAGGCAGGGCGGAACCACCAGCTCGGCCTCGACCTTTGCGCCCTGCTCGATCGCCGAGGCATACCGCACAACGAGGTGCTCCCCTTGATCAAGTGCTGGAAAGGCAAAGACCGGAAGATAACCCACGAGGAGCTCGACACCATCGTGCGCTGGGTCAACGGCACCGGCCTGCCCCGGAGCCGGAGCAACCAAGAGGAGCGCGACGCCCTCCTGCTGGCATGGGAGAAAAGCGGTCTACCAATCAAGTGCTGACATGGAAAGCGAGAAGACAGCGATGCAAAGAGTCGCCGAGGCGGTCGAAAGAATGGCCAACGCCCGGCGCAACCGAGAGATCGAAAAGGAACATCGGAAGATACTCAAGAGAGTCAGCAGAGAGCTCCTCCACGAACAAAAAGAGTGGATGATGCTCGGCTGGCACAAGCCACTACCAAGCAAGCCGGTCACCCGACAGAAAGCCGCGCCTCACTGGTTCCGGGTGCGCTCATTTTGCCAGCGCCGACGACCGCCCGACGCCAAATGCTAAATAGTGCTAATTCGTTGATTTTCTGCGTTTTATTTTCAAATATCTTTGGTGGTTTCAGAATAAAGTGTTAACTTTACATACGGAAAGGGGAACCAAACCAAGCCCCATCCACAACAACAAAATGAAAGCAGAACAGAGAAAAGAGATAGCCAAAGCGATCAAAACCCCGATGTGTAACATCTTCGTATTTCACACCCTCGAAGCCGCCGCAAGATCGGTACGCTGGAGCGGCCACAAAGACATGGCCGTAAAGGTTGAAAACGAATACTGGGTAGTGACCCCGAGAGAAGCCAGCCGCCTCAAAAAATTAGGTCACGAAATCATCAGCCCATTCAGCATCTTCTGCGGTTCCTTCTGCAGCGCCAATTAACCCCAACAACCAACCGCCAAACACCCACAACAACATGGAAGCAATCAAGAAAAACCAAGTGAGAGTAGACACAAGCGAGTACCGGTTCAGTCATGGCCGCGAGCCGAAAGGCCGAGGCTGCTGGGCATTCAGCTACAAGCGCGACCCCGACTTTGCCTCCAAGAGCGGCGAGGTTATGTGGTTCACCGGAACCTACGCCGAAGCCCGGAAGCAAGCAATAGCAGAAGCCGCCGCCAACGGCCAGCCCACGATTTTTGTTCAACCCTAAACACCAGCCAGCAATGACAACAGAAGAAAACAAGATGCTCCGCGAGCTCCTCGAAAAGAAGATAGCCGAATACGAGAACGGCATCGATGTAGTCATAGAGCACTGCGAAGCCGACGACATGGAGTACGAGATCCAAGAGGAAACACGATACCTCCGGGGCGCCCTGCACGACGCCCGGAAGTTCGCCCACCAGCTCCGGGAAGCCGACGACAACTACGCCGAGCTCACCCTCGAGCACATCAGAGAAGAATAACCATAAAGCCCACAACAACACATGAACAAGAACAACACCTACGGCATTGAGATTGCCGACTACCGAGATGAAGACAACGTCAAGCGAGTGAACCTCGACGGATGGACAAAACTGGAAGACGCCATCAACACCGCATGGGAGCTGATCGAGATGGTGGCCAGCTTCGACCCCAACCTCGACTACGAGAACCAAGGCGACCAACTGCTGGCATTCTACGCCGACGGAGTCACCGACAAAGACGGAAAGCCCCTCGAGGGGATAGGCGCCGTCATTTTCAAAATCACCAACCCCGACGGAACCTACTACGAAGACATTTAACACCCCGGAGCCATGAGCAGAATGTACGACCAAAACGGCCTCCCGAAAAGCTACCGCCTCGAGAGCCAGCTCTCCCCGAAAGACATACAGATGATCCAAATGGCCTACCGCGACGCCCAGTACGAGTCCGACCGGCACCGGAGCTGGGATGACACGGCCGGACAAGAAGCCCGGAGTCGGATGCGCACACTCAAGGCGCTCTTCGGAGGTGTACCCTTCGCCGACATCGACACCGAGCACCGACCCTGCCTCCACCGGATCCGCGTCTGCGATGGCCGCTACGACTGCAAGCTCGCCCGGGAGGAGAAACAACGCCGAGGCATCAAGACCTTCTACGACACCGAGTGCCGCTGGTTCGGAATAGACGCGCCCTGCACAGAGTGCCCCGAATACAAACAACACGAAAAACAGAGCGAGGAATGAAGCCACAGAACACCGGCCTCGTTTCACTCCACGACGAAAAGGAAGACCGGAGCGGTTTATTCTGCATGAAGCTCGTGGAATTTTTGAACGAGGAAGCCGAGATGGGAACCGAGAGGTACACTGGCTTATGGGAGCAGCGCTTCGACCAAGCCAAGGCCGGAACGTGCGCCTACCGAGAGCGCTGCCCGATTTATGCAAGAACCCCGAAACGCCCGAGGCAACTATCCCTATTTTAGAACCCATGACACACCCAACCAGCCGTTTGTGCAAAACTTTAGAGCGTCCCGTATCGACCGGAGCGCTCTCTCTTTTTAACTTCGCAGATATGAAAGACGAGATAACAGAAGACGACCCCATCATCATCGCCAGCACCGAGAACGACCCGACCGACAGCCTCGACTTCCTCGGCGACATCGGCAACATCGAGATACCGGAGGTAAACCTCGACTTCTTCGACTTCGACCCCGAGGAGGAAGCCGACACCGAGAACCGCTACGTCAAGCCGAAGCTCGTCCCGATGAAGACAGACCAAGTCCTCTACGACAACGCTGCCAAGCTCGCCCGGGAGCTTAAGATAACACCCGGAAGCCGATACGACTGCATCGTCAGCGGCAGCTTCATCTTCGGCGACTTCATCGAGGCATTCATGGTGCACAACCAGTGCGTCGCACAGAAGATGACCATCACCACGCTGAGCCTTTCGCAAGAGAACATCGACAGCCTCGCGAACCTCCTGCACAAGGGCTACATCAAGCAGCTCGACATGATCGTCAGCGACTACTTCTACAGCCACGAGCGACACCAGCTGATACCCTACATGTACCACGAGCTCGACATCGATAACCGGTTTCAGCTTTCGGTGGCCTTCGTACACACGAAGACCATCCACATGGAAACCCTCGGAGGCAAGAAGATAGTCATCCACGGCAGCGCGAACCTCCGCACCAGCGGCAACTGCGAGCAGTTCACCATCGAGGAGAACCCCGAGCTGCACGACTTCTACGAGGCACGCTTCTCCCCGATAATAGAGCGGTTCGCCACCATCCGGAAGACCGCGCCCCGGAAGACGCAATGGAAAGACATGACACAAAAACGATTTAAAACATAACAGCTATGGCAAACGACACCGGCTCCAGCCAGGAATCAGTCCGCAAGAAAATCAGCGACTGGAAGAAGACAAAGGCTCGCCAGCGCAGACAAGCAATGGCCAACGCCGCACCCGACCCAAACGTGCCATTCTAACCTAAACCCGGCGACCAATGGCAAAGAAGACCAAACCCACACCTCCCGATATCGAACTAATCCAAAGCGAAAAGTTCGATATCGCTCTCGTTGACAACAACACCGGCCAAATTCCCGGAGTCCCTGAGAATCCCCGGGAAATGACCGAGATGGAATACAAGAAGCTCCTCAAGAGCCTCCAGCGCGACAGCCGCTACACAGCAATCAGCGAACTGAAGCTATACCCCTACGAGGGGCGATGGATTGCGATAGGCGGCAACATGCGCCTGCAAGCAATGAAAGAGCTGGGCTGGACAACGGTAATCGGCAAGCCGATCCCGGCAGACACCGACGCCGAAACCCTCACACGCTGGATCCTGCTCGATAACGCCAATTTCGGTAAATGGGATTTCGACAAGCTGGCGAACCAGTTCGATACCGACCTGCTCGACGACCTCTGCATCGAGATACCCCCGACGCCGGAGATAAGCGACGAGGAAGAAGCCAAGGATGATAACTGCAACCCGAGCGACCTCGCCCCGGAGGTGCCGCGCTCCCGACTGGGCGACATCTACCAGCTCGGCCAGCACCGCCTCATCGTGGGCGACAGCACCAAGAGCCTCTACCTTGACGCGCTGATGCAAGACGAACTGGCCGACTGCCTCATCACCGACCCTCCCTGCAACGTGAACTACGAGGGCAGCAACGGAAAGAAGATAGCCAACGACAAAATGTCAGACGGCAACTTTCAAGAGTTCCTCTTCGACGCATTCAGCGTAGCCAACGAGCACCTCAAGCAGGGCGGTGCTTTTTACATTTGGCACGCCGACAGCGAGGGCTACAACTTCCGAACAGCGGCAAAGAGAGTCGGCTGGACAATCCGGCAGTGCCTCATTTGGAACAAAAACAGCCTCGTCCTTGGCCGACAAGACTATCAATGGAAGCACGAGCCGTGCCAGCCAGCAGGCACAATGGTCGAAACGACCACCGGCATCAAGCCGATAGAGGAGCTGCGCGACGGCGACCGCGTGATCAGCTTCGACAAGTTGAGCGGCCAAGTCAAGGGAAGACGCAACGGAGGCTACGAGATAAAGACGGCCAGACGCGACTACGACGGCCTGCTATACTCCATTAGAGCCGCAGGTAAAACGACCCGAGCCACCGACAACCACGAATTCACCGTGAGGTTCAATGCGCAAGCAAGAACCAACTACTGCACCTACCTCATGCGCAGAGGGAGATGGTGGCGCGTCGGACAAACAAAAGCATATGACGCCCGGCAGTTCGGGTTGAAAACGAGATTTAACGAAGAACACGCCGACGAGATATGGCTGCTTTCAATCCACGAAGACAAGGTCGCCGCGCAAGTCATGGAGCAGATCATCACCTGCAAGTATGGCATACCGTACACGATATGGGAGCAGGATAGGTTCGGTGGAGAGCCGAAGCGCTCGCCGGAACAGATCGCCAGCATTTATGACGCCCTCGACCTTGACGAAATGGAGAGGAACGCCCATCGGCTCCTCCGCGCTTTCGGTCGCTCCGAGCGCTTCCCACTTATAACTAAAGAGAGCAAGCACGAAAGGTACAGCACAAGAGTGACGGCGCAAATCCGTGCTTGCAATCTCGTGCCGGAACTGATGCAGGTGCCGATACCGACCGGAGGCTCGCAGTTTGAGTGGCGCTCGATAGACGCTGTAACCGCCGAGCCATTCAGTGGCAAGGTTTACTCCCTCGCCGTGCGAGGATACCAGCACTACATCGCCGACGGAATCATCACCCATAACTGCCTTTACGGCTGGAAAGACGGAGGCTCGCACTACTTCGTGAGCAACCGGAGCCTCACCACGGTGCTGGAGGAGAAGCTCGACCTCGACGCCATGACAAAGGACGAGCTCAAGAAGCTGCTGGCCTCGTTCCTCGGAGGCGACGTCCCCACGACCGTCCTCGATGAGAACAAGCCGCTCCGCAACGCCGAGCATCCGACCATGAAGCCGGTGCCCTTGATTGGCAAGCAGATAAAGAACAGCAGCCGCTGGGGCGAGATAGTCCTCGACGTTTTCGGAGGCTCCGGAACGACGCTCATCGCAGCCGAGCAGCTGGGGCGCCAATGCCGCATGGTGGAGTTTGATCCGGTCTACGCCGACGTCATCGTCAAGCGCTGGGAGGAGCTCACCGGAGAGCAGGCGCGATACCTCAGCAATTGCCTCGACGAGGCCGAAAAAGCGAACAGCACGAAACACACCCCCTAACAGCACGAACCGATGGCAGCAGAAGACATCAAAAAATACCAGTTCAGACCCGGTCAGAGCGGCAACCCGAAAGGACGCCCAAAGAACCGCGTCATCCGCGAATGGCTCCCTGCCTGCTTCGGCAAGGGGCGCACCAAGACGCTGGCCTCCCTCACGCAGGACGAGGTCGACGCATGGGAGCAGAAGCTCCTCGTGGCCTCCAGCTCCGAGCTGGCCGTCCTCGCCAAGTGGGATGAATGCCCGGCCTACGCCAAGAACCTCGCAATGGCAATCCTCTACGATACCAAGAACGGCAGAACCACAACCATCGACAAGCTCCGGGAGCGCCAGTACGGCAAGCCCGTGCAGAAAGTCGAGCTCACTGGCGCCGATGGACAACCGCTGGTTCAGCCAAAGAGCATGACCCAGCAGGAAGCCCAAGAGTTCCTGCGCCAGCTTGAGCAAGACTGCTGATGAACGACGCCGCAACATACAGCCAAACAGAACTGACCCGACGCTGGGTGGAGAGCGACACGCTGAACTTCACCCGTTACTTCTTCCGACACACCAGCGGTGGGAAGAAGTTTGTCGTAGGCAAGCACCACCGGCTGATTTGCGACAAGCTCAACGACGTCCTGCAGGGGCGCACCCGGAAGCTGATCATCAACATCGCGCCGCGCTACGGAAAGACCGAGGTGGCCGTTAAGAACTTCATCGCAATGGGGCTGGGCATCAACCCGAGCGCCCGATTTATCCACTTGAGCTACTCCGGGAACCTTGCCCTCGACAACAGCATCGCCATTAAAGACATCATCAACTCCGAGCCGTACAAGGAGATATTCACCACGCGCATCAAGTACGGCTCCGACACCAAAGCCAAGTGGGAAACCCAGCAGGGCGGTGGCGTTTACGCGACCTCGACTCTCGGACAGATTACCGGCTTCGGCGCTGGCGCCGTCGATGTGGAGGGCGAGCCTTACAAGTTCAGCGGAGCCATCGTGATAGACGACCCCATCAAGCCGGAGGATGCGCTCTCCGATGTGGAGCGCGAAAAGGTTAACCGGCGCTTTGAAACGACAATCCGAAACCGCGTCAACTCCCGAACCACGCCGATAATAATAATCATGCAGAGGCTCCACGAGAACGACCTCTGCGGTTATTTGATGAGCATCGAACCCGACGAATGGGAGGTGCTCTCCATTCCCTGCCTCGAATACAACGAAGACGGAACCGAAGCCTCGCTCTGGCCTTTCAAGCACACGGTGGAGGAGCTCCACAAAATCGAGAACGCTAACCAGTTCGTCTTCGACACCCAGTACATGCAGAACCCGAAGCCGCTGGAGGGATTGATGTACGCCACGCTCCGCACCTACGCCACGCTGCCCCCCGACAAGGGAATCCGCAAGAACTACACCGACACCGCCGACACCGGCGCCGACTACCACTGCTCGGTCTGCTATTACGAAACGAAGACCGGCATGTACGTCACCGACGTCCTCTACACGCAGAAGCCGATGGAATACACGGAACCGAAGACCGCCGAGATGCTCCTGCGAAACGAAACCCAGCGCGCCAAGATAGAGAGCAACAACGGAGGCCGAGGGTTCTGCCGCAACGTGGAGCGCATCGTCCGAGAGCACAACACGCCGGAAGCACCCTGCAGGGTAGCCCGGCGCATGACATTTAAATCATTCGCACAGACGGCCAACAAGCAGGTGCGCATCTTCTCCCGGAGCGCCGAGGTTCAAAACCTCATCTTCTACCCGGAAGACTGGGAAGCGCGCTGGCCGCAGTTCGCCGCCGCCATTAAAGCCTACCGCAAGGAGGGCAAGAACGCCCACGACGACGCGCCGGACGTTTTGACCGGCATGTGCGAGGACTTCCGGAAAGCAGGGTCGCCGCTGACGCAGGAGCAGCTCGACCAATACGAAGATATTTTATATTAACGACACACCCCAACACCCCAGCCACATGGATATCAGAGAAATCACCAACCCCCAAAGACCGTCGCAGCAGGTCATCGACGACCTCAAGCGCAAGACCGTCGCACCACCGGAGTGGAGCAAGCTCCGCAAGGAGTACGAAACCCGGGAACACCCAGTAATGACCGACCCCTTCTACCAAGACAAGCCCCGAAAGAATGGCAAGGGCACGGAACGAATGTCGCGCATCACCCTCGACTGGATGAAGCTGGCCGTGAAACGTATGGCCGCGCTCCTTTTCGGAATCCCGGTGCTCCGCGTCTACAACGACCACGACAACGTGCAGGAGAAGCTGGCCGCGCAGATCCTCGAAGCGGTCTACACCAAGAACCGCATCAACGCCGTGAACAAGAAGCGCGCCCGTTACCTCTACGCCTCCTGCGAGATTGCGACCATTTGGTACACGCAGGAACAGCCGACCTCCTACGCTGGCCAGCCCTGCGACCTCAAGCTCCGCTGCCGCACGTTCTCGCCTTTCAGCGACAAGACCAAAGGGAGCGAGAACATCTACCCCCTCTTTGACGAATACGACGACCTCGTCGCCCTTTCGATGGAGTACGACCGCACCGAGAACGGAGCCACCGTGCGCTACTTCGAAACCTACACCATCAACGAGCACATCCGCTGGCGCAACACAGCAGGCACCCCGGAGGAGGTTCTGCGCGAGGATTTCGACATCGAGAAACTCCCCGGCCTCTACGCCATGCGCCCGGAGCCGATATGGGAAGACCGCGCCGGAAACGTCCACGAAGTGGAATGGAACCTCTCGCGCAACGGCAACTACATCCGCAAGAAC
>NFZD01015448.1_pt1 | contig 11345 bp, 4 predicted proteins | sample 1095381 | NCBI WGS metagenome assembly NFZD01 (sample SAMN03609891, study PRJNA323583) | gut metagenome | isolation source: feces | host: Rattus norvegicus | place: Denmark: Riget | collected 2013 | reverse complement strand
TGCTTATGTGGCTGGCCTTTTTTGTTTTCTGCACAATAAAAATTATATTTTATAATAATTATGGTTATATTGATTTAAGTTTCGAAAATGGTTATTAAACAATATTTTGATATAAAATATCCATTCACCAATGATTGTATTGAGAAGTATGAGTTTGACCTGAACAAGAGTGAAAAAGAGAAGGTTGCAAGTGAATTGATGCATCTGATTTTCACACCGAAAGGCCAGAGGTTAAGGCTTCCCAATTATGGCACAGACTTGATTAAATACATATTCGAGCCTAACGATTCTGATACATGGGAATCAGTCAAGAGGGAAATCACGGACAGTGTTTCGGCATGGATAGACGGTGTTACATTGAATGATGTACAGGTTATGGCCCATGAGAACGGAAATGAGATTTATGTAAGGATTGACTACTCCGTAAAGGACGGGAATTATGAATATAAGAACAGCCTTGCTGTTGAGATTTAATTGAATAGAGATATTATGGCTACAAAACATATAAATTATTTAAGCAGGGATTTTGACAGCATAAAAAGCGAACTAATCAATTACAGCAAATCAAATTACCCTCAATTATCGGACAATTTCGGGAATGATTCAAGCATAAGCTCATGGCTGGTTGACTTGATGAGTGACTGTGTTGACTCCTTGAACTATCATATTGACAGGGTGTTCCAGAATACACAGATGAACTCGACAAATTCAAAGGCTGCACTGCTTAATATGGCAAGAAGCAATGGATTGAAGGTTCCAGGACCTAAGGCTGGCATGTGTGAGGTGGAGTTTTCGTGCATTCTTCCAGCTGGTTATAACGAAAACGGCAAGATTGACATATCACAGCCAAATTGGAATGCAGCACCAGTGATACAGCGTAACTGTGTCGTTGCTGCTGGTAATCTTTCATATACGATTGACGAAAACATTGACTTTGCGGAACAGTTCAACTCAAATGCATTTTCAAACAGGTCATACAAACCTAGAAGGAATGCAAACGGAGAGATTACTGGCTATACGGTGACAAAGACTGCGATTGCAACGGCTGGCTCAAGAAAGGTGTACAAAAAAGTACTTACAGACAATGACATCGCTCCGTTCATGGAGATAATATTGCCAGACAAGGATGTAATCAATGTAGAGTCAGTCATTTTCAAGGGAACATCAAACATCAATGTAAGCCCTGAAATTTCCGAATATTATGTGAATGAAGAGGAATACCAATACAGAAACAATGCAGTGACCACATACAGGTTTTTCGAAACACAGGCACTGACAGACCAATGGAGATGGGGCCCTTTCCTGAAGCCAGATGCAAACGGGAATCTTGAGAACGAATTGGTACATGACAAGTATGACCCAGATGATTACGTGGATTACAATGAAGGCAACAGGGTAACAAGGATTTATCGTGGAGGATGGAGACCGTTAAGGCAGAAATTCATAAGCGAATACACTGACAACGGCTATATGAAGCTTATTTTCGGTTCTGGTGTCGATTACCAGGAATATCCAAGTGATGCGACTTCATATGCACAGTACAGGATGTCTGCTGTAATCAACAATGACATGCTTGGTGTTCTTCCTAAGGCTGGATGGACGATGTTCGTACTTTACAACGTAGGTGGGGGCATTGAGACAAATGTCGCAAAAGGGGCCGTTAATACGATTAAAAGCATGCAGACTGACTTCCCTAACAGAAGCGGTGATAAAAGCGTCACAGGGGCTTTAAAAGGGCAAATATTGAGGACTATAAGCGTTACCAATGTATCGAATGGAGTTGTAGGCAAGAATGCACCTTCAGTCAATGAACTGAAGTATATGATTAAGTACAATACGGCATCGCAGGAAAGGTGTGTTACGTTGAAAGACTACAAGACGAGGCTGATGCAGATGCCTCCAAAGTACGGCGCTCCTTTTAGGTGTTCTGTAATCGAGGAAAACAACAAGATAGTCCTCAGTGTGCTTGGGATGAATGCGGACGGCTCACTGTACAAGGCAATACCTTCTACACTTGCTGAAAACATAGAGAATTATCTGTCACATTATAAGAGTATAGGTGATTATGTCGAAATAAAGTCTGGCAAAATATACAATATAGGCTTTGTCATTGATGCGTTCATTGACAAGTCATATAATTCAGCTGACGTAATTGCAAACATCATATCTACCGTAAGAAAATACATGGATGTCAACAATGTTGATATGGGTGAAGACATTTTCATTGGAGATTTGAACAAGGAAATTTCCATCATTGACGGTTTGATTAGCTTGATAGATGTCAAAATCTATAAAATAAACGGTGGTGGTTACAGTACGGACAAATGCCCTCTTCCATCTACGACTGACACGGCAGTCAATGATTGCATGCAAACTGACGAACAGCTGTTTACGGTTGCTGGCGCGGAGGTTGAAAGGATTGACCTTGATGCTATTGATTCCGTCTTGTACGGAGACAGTGACGCAATGTATGAGGTCAAGCAGGATACTGACATCTGCATAAGAGTGAAGCAAAAATAAATAATAAGATATATAAGTTCATGTCTCATAAGAGTTATAGGGTTAACACCAAAATAAATAATGGTGATACGGTACTGAAGGTAAATCTAAAACAGGGGATTGACACTTTGAAGGTTCTATCGCTTGAGGTGAATTCCGAAGATGCCTATCAGCTGCACACATCGAATTACGGAGTCATCGTTGGCCGTGTATTGGCTAACGATGCTTTCGGTGTGCCTAATGTAAAGGTTTCAGTCTTTATCCCGATTTCCGATGAAGACCAGGGCTCTTATGTGATATCGAACGAATACCCATACAAGACGACCCAATCAAAGAACAATGACGGCATTAAATACAATCTTTTGTGTGACGAGGCGTTTGCAGGGTTGGACGGAAAGCACAAGAGCGTCGGTACATTCCCGAACAAGAGACTTGTGCTGGACAATGACGGTGAGATAGAGGTATTTGACAAATACTGGAAATACACGACAGTTACCAATGAATCTGGTGACTATATGATATTCGGTGTTCCGACTGGAACATGCCAGGTGCATTTTGACTGTGACTTGTCTGACATTGGAATCATATCACAGAAACCTTATGACTTCATCAACAAGGGATATAGTGCAAGCTTGTTCAAGTCAGCGACAGAGTTCAATGATGACATGGCCGACACTGCTGTACAGGTAATGTCACAGGACAAGACTGTTTTTGTATATCCGTTCTGGGGCGACAATGATGCAAATGAAATAGGGATTACGAGAAGCGATTTGAATCTTGACTATAAATTCGAGCCTTCATGTATCTTTATGGGAAGCAGCATTACTGACTCAAGCGGAACGTATATTGGCACTTATGGTATGCCAAACGGTAATAACGGACGTTTTAAAAGCCTTGTGACAAGTTCTGGTGACATTGAGATAATCAGACAAACACCTGACGGTTATGTAGAGGAAATGAAGGAAAACGTCACTGGAATCATTGATGGTGATGGAGTTTGGTGTTATGCCATTCCGATGAATCTGGATAGGGTAGGCACAGATGAAGAGGGTAATATCATACCAATATCAAACCCGAATAAGGGAATACCGACAAGGGCAAGGGTAAGGTTCAGAATAAGCCTTACTGATGCAATGAGCCAGTCTTCAAACGAATATACGGCGAAGGTATTGGTGCCATGCAACCCTAAGATTGGGAAAAATACAGACGGTAGTCCTAAACTTGAAATGCCTTTCGAAGAATACAGGTCATTATATGAATTCGGGTCAAAGACACCAGATTCGTGCTTTAGGGATTTATATTGGGGTAAGGTATATAGCATAAAACAATATTATCCAAGGATACAGCAGGGTTCGAAGCCTACCCAACAATTTAGGCGTAGTGGGGTGAATTATGCCGACTATCCTGTACAGTATGCTTCTCCGTTCTCTGCAATATCTTCAATTGATGCTATAGCTGGATTCAACGCATTCCCATACAATACGATGTATGCCGGGGCTGAAAACATGAATAACAATGAGACAAGAAATTGGTTCACATATCATTTGGTTGACAATGCCAGCAACAGTGATTATGCAAGCAAGGGATTGCATTTCTGTTTCGAGAATGACTGGATAAACGGATGCCTGTATTTCCCAAGGGTAAAGATTGTGAAGAGTAAAAACGGAACATATCAGTACTTTGGCGCAAATCAGACTGTAAAGGACATGTATATCACTGGACGGCATAACCTCAAATATGAAAACGGAAAATATACAATAAGAGACAATGTAAGCGACAAATGGTCAAGATGGTATCGTTTTTGGACGTTGGCAGATATTGATGATGTTTCTTGTTTCAGCTATATTATGCTGTCAAATGGTTTGTTGAAAAGAATGACAACCATGTTCGGTGAAAGTGTCTTCTACTATAAGTGTGGAGACAACTCAGACAAAGAGGAAAATTCATCTTCGAGCCAATTCCTTAGGCTTTATGCTACAGACATTATTTTGTTGGGAAATCTGTCCGATGTTTATGATTCAATACCAAGACTGTTTGAAACGCTTCCTTCTACAACCACCATATTCCCTCCACTTGTGATACCTAAGACGCTTAATGAGTCTGGTATGAACATGAACTGTTATCAGGTTCAGCTTGACAAGATGTGGTCAAAGGATACTGATGATGTTGACATTTTCGGAAACTTCACGAAGGGCGTGAAGTCTGGAGGAAAGAAATGTGAAGACCAGGATTGGTCACAAAGATACCAATATGATAACAGCAGAGAGGCAAGTGCATTGTTCGATGCATGTTTTGACTCTTCACCTCATTGGTTTGACGAAAACGGAAATTCATATGCATACCGTTATAATATAGGAAGATATGCACAGGAACGTTCTTCACTGTTTTTTGGGTATCGTGTATGGAAATGTCAGGACTTTTTGTGTTATTTCAGAAAGAGTTTCCCAAATTTGTCAAGAATATGTGAATTGGATGTTAATAATGATTCTGCATTCGAAAGCAATCCTATGGACCTTGTAGTACCAATTAACGGTGTTATAGACAGGTATGATATTGCGAATGACGAAAACAGGTCAAATTTTGCTTCATTGAACTATGATATAACGAGGACGATAGTGAATCCTGTAACAGGATACAGGAGGTACATTCCGACTCCAATGAACCTTGTTGATTTTGAAGGAAGACTTGACTCTTATTTTGACATGTATGACACTAAAATGAGGGACGAGGATGCCGACATGTCATATATAAAGTTCAGGTATGCGGACAATGGAAGCGGACCAAGAATGTACCACCCAAAGACAATGCCAAACCAAGGAAGTGATTATGCCAACCAAGAGCCGTTGATTCTGACTGAAAATTCATTTTATTTTTATTTCGGCTTGCGTGCTGGAAATTCGGCAATTGATGCATTCAAGAACAAATATTATGCAAGTGGCATACAAACAAGTAACATTTCTGATTTGATAGGTATGAAGCCAAACGGTGATGTAATTTGTGGCAATGACGGTAATATTTCAAAGGAATATAGTATTATGCTTGATGATATAATTTCATTGCCTGTGACATATTATATATATTCCAATGGAGACCTGATAAAGAAGGGTGTAAGTGATACAAGTGGATTTAACGCATCTTTGCCTCTTGGCTTGAATAGGGTACAGATAATTGATTCAAAAAACAGGGCAATAGAAAAGTCACAGTACGTTTTCGGAGAACCACTTGACATTGACTATACACTCGATGCAGACGAACGGACATGTACGTTCATATCAATAAACGGTAAGGGAATACAAAAGATAGTACCATCCAACGAAAACAAGACATTACGTGTCGATACATCTGATTCAAAGTATTATCTTGATTTTGATGTGCAGTTTGAAAGAGTTGGCATTACAAATACAATCAGATTCCAGAAAGGGATAGATTCTGTAAGGGTGGCATCATATAATGCGAATTCGAAATGTGACATACATAATACATTATTGTCATTCACTTCTGCCGATACGAAGACAAAGACATTAAACAATGTACCAGTTGATGTTCTTGTTCCTTGGAAGGCGCAGACAGACGGGAAATATGCATGGGATTCAAAGCGTACACAAATCAGTGAACCTTCATTATATGGATATACTGACAATGATAAGTACACAGCACAGGACAGACTTAAACATATTTCAAGCATGGTGTCAAGTGTCTATGATGGCTCTAATATGTCAATAAACGGTGCATCATATGAATATGCAAATACTATAATATCCCCGAATTACAGCACTTTTATTACAAACTCATATAATGCAAAGGATATGTGGAATAGTGCTGTTGATTTCAATGATGATTCGTCAAGGCAATATCTTACCCTTGGAAATCTAAATACATATGAAGATTTGCCGAGCATCGTCGGAAAGAATTACCCAGTGGATGTGCATGATTTCAGTCAGTTGAAGATTAAAAAAGGTGGTCAGTATGAAAACAACAATACATTTACCGTAAAAAATGGCAAGGTGTCAGAATTTGTTGGCAAAATATACCTTGGTCTGAGAAGTACGAACGGAAAAGACCTTCCATTCAATCCGTTGGCTCCTTCATATGACTTAAGTGTCTTGGTGAGCATTCAAAATGATAAAATATCAAATTATTTTGAAATTGAGACAGTTGACAAGAGGTTGGATTATGAGGCAGTACTGCTGACTCCGTTAGTATTGGCAAGCGGGTATGATAAATTCACTTCTCTTTCAAACAAATCTTTGGTTGGAGGAAAAATGAAGGCTGAAATATATGGTGGATTAAAATTTGACCATGATGAAAACAATACAATCACATGTTATCAGACGAAAGACTCATATAATATATCTGGGCAACCCACAAGTGATGCCAGAATGTACACCCAAACAGTGTATGAAGACGGCAAGCAGTATTTTGGAAGTAATTTGCCGAAAAATATCAAAATGACTGTCAATGACATTTGGAATGTTAACAAGAACGATGACATTGTATTTGAGAATAGCGGAGACTTGTTGTCTGGCTCGACATCAATCACGCTTGACATGATTGCCTGTTCTGGAGACTTCTCTGACTGGCACATCAAGGCTGGAAAATCAGTTTCACCTACATTCTCATACAAGAAGGGAATTGAATTGGTCCATGGTCAGATTTCGGAGGATAACTATGACATACTGTACGAACAAGGCCCGAATGCTTCGACATATTATGCAACACTGAAAGGCTCGTCTTTAAGTTTCAGGATTGTAGGTGATGACATGTTTGCAGGCAATACTTATACAGACATTGATGTAGACTCAATAAAGAAAGATGCAACAAAGGAGAAAGGTGACAGTAATTCATACCCATCATGGTCACAGCAATACGTAAATGACTATGGTGATTTGAAGACAAAGGAACTTTCTGTATTAAGATGTGACGGTACTGGTTTGAATGTCGTCAAGGAATACTTGCTTAACAGGACAACACTTGATTCGGGGAAAGAGGCATACCCTACTTTGAATTATAATAAAAGCAAATCGTTCTTTGCTTATTACATTGACGAGGATGGCAAGACGGAGCTGCTGACAGATACAGAATTGAACAGTGTGTACCAGTTCTCCGTAAATCCGAGTGATGACATATTCGGAGAATATGACTATCTTATAATACCGACAAGAAAAGTGTATCGTGAAAATAACAGCACATTGTTAAAACAGGCTGTTGTATATAATACTGGTTGTGCTTTTTATGCAAGCAGATTATCAATTAATAAGGTTGGCGGTACCATTATAGTCAAACTGTATTCTCCGTTGATTGATGGTAATGGTGCATTGAATACCAATGCTGACAAATTGGTCGGAAATGGCGGAAAACTGCATACCGTAGGTAATGTAAACAATTTCTACTGTGAGAACGGTGATGTGACATATGACGAGAACACATTGTCATTCACAATAACACCACAACAGATACAAAATATATTGCCTTTCTATTTCTCAATTGAAAATGGGTTAAAATATAAGGTTAATCTTAAGTTATAGGATGGACAAGAAAATCATATTAAACAAATATAGATACATTGATGCTGAAAACAAGAACATATCAACCAGGTTGGACTTGCACAATGACAAGAAAAGCATAAATGAAGACCACTTTGGTGAGGTTATAAATGAGTACAATGTATATTTGGACGAACGTGAGGCATGCAATGTCATAAGGTTATCTGCACAGGTAAACCTTATGGCAAGCAACTCTGTCTTCAATAGTGTAACTGAAATTGTAAAGGATGAAGACTCTGATGATTGTGTCTGTCTGAATTTTTCGACTGGTGTTACAATCAGTTCTGCCTATGGAAAGCCTTCTCTTGATTGGGGCTCAAACATTGATGACTGCATACAAGACACGCAGATAACTTATGAAGGTGATGATGACAAGAACTATGTCTATCATTGCGGAATTGACATATTTGACAACCATGTGTTGCGTTCTAAGGTTTCAACGCCAAACTATTATTTGGACGGTGTATCAAATGCCACATTCAACACAATTAGCGACTACCTTGTTGACGAGAACGGTACAGAATGGATTAGTTCTGCCTATAACATTGTTGTAAAGGATGGTTACATATGTGGAAATAGGCATGAAGAGAACGGATATATGCACCTTTACAACAAGGATAATATCATGTCTTTTGTCGATTGTCTTGGTTCAAAGCTTGTTGACAAGAATGGATGGCTTGGATTTCTGAACAAAAGCAAGATGGATTCATATGATTCAAATGGAAACAATTTTGGCATATCAAGAGTCATAAACAACATGCCAGTCAATTCATTCATTGATTTGTACCCAGGAAAAAGCCATTATTCACTTATGCCATATTATAACAAGAAAAGGCACAGACAGGAAAAGAATTGGGAATATTGCCTTACCTATCCATCTGATTCAACGGTTAGTGGCATTCCGTTCATCAATGAAAAATTGAATACGCTTAAAATAGCGTTTATTGATGAATCTGAGCTTGATGATGATGATTTACAGAAAACTGTAATATATTCCATATCAAAACATGGTCTGCAGGCTGATGATATAATCAACATATATAAGTCGACATACGACAATTCAAAAAGTGAGATGGTTGAAGAAAATGTCATTGTCGATGCTGTCATTGATGACTATACATTTACAGTATATCTCTCTGATTACCTATGTAAAAATTGGGTAAGTGTGTTTGACAAGGAACAAATTAGTACTATTTTTGCAAAATCTGAAGATTCATACAAATATTATCCAAAATCGGCGGTCGGCCCACAATATGTGACTTCATTCAACAATTACATAAATGCCGACTTTGACAATGGAGATGAAATAGGTTGTCAGAACTTGTCTTTCGCAAGGGTTGCCGATACAAAGCAAGTTGAATACTATGTCAGGATTTTTTCAAGATTCCCAAATTTTGATTTCATGGATTTGGAGCCTACTGAAGAAAACATATACAGCAGATTCAACGGAAACAAGAGAAATATAGATGAATATTCAAGGCTTGAATATGAGAAGCAAAGCACATTGTCAAGGCTTGCATTCGCAAAGAATGCTTATGGCGATGATATGGTACAGATTGTCTATAATGATGATATAGACATATCAAACATAAAGGATAACCTTGGACGGCCTCTTACATCTTTGTATCTAAGTTTCTTCAAGACAAATTATGGAAGGAAGGAATGGTACAATGGCGATGTGAAGAACAAAAACGTGGAGCATTCTCACTGTTTCGGAAAGTTGAACTGTGGTTTTGAACTGTCTCCGCATTTGTCTGACGAGAAGTTCTATCATGGCAACACAAGGCTGATGAACAATATAGACACAATTCTTGGCATTGACTCAAACGGATTGAGCCAACTTAACCTAAGGCAGCACTTGGACTGGGTGGAAGACGATGAAATCGAATATAGGAGTCAGGACAGGTTTTATGGTGACTTGTGTGAATATTCTGCGTCAAATTGCATTGAAAGAGTGATACATCCTGTTGTGCATAGATTCAACACACAGCAAAGGGAGCTTTCTGGAACTTCCTTCAAGACAAAAGCATCATTCTCTTCTGTGAAGTATCACAACATTTTACGTGACGATACGACACCGAACTATAATTTCACGGTAACTGAGGGTGTGTTTGACAACAACGTCACAGGAAAAAAAGACGGATGTACCTATATTTCGAGTTATGAGATACCAATTAGGACATTTTCAGATGAATTGAGTAAGTTCAGCCCAGAATCATATTTGATAGATTCACTGACAGTTGACAAGGACAGGACATACACGGCAACGACAAACGTATCAAATTATTTGAATTGTGGCACACAGCTTAATTTCTACGAAAAGGCATCTGGAGCGACATACAGGTGTGATATAGTCAACATACTTGCACCGAATGTATTATCTTTCAATCTGTATGACGAGAATGGAAAACTTGTTCTGGTTGATATAGAAGACACAGCTAATTATATATTATACAGAAGGCCAGTAGGAATCCCTACATATGCGAAGATGATAGGAAACGGCATTGGTGAATACAGATGGAGAAATGTCGTACAGAACGGCTTTGAAAACGTTGAGGGTATAATTGAAGAATATCCTTTCACAAACAATTGCCTTTATGTCAACAAGCTTATAAACATTTTCGTCAGAAGGCAAGACCCATTCGGTGAGTTCGGAATAACCAAGCTGACAGGATTCCAGACGATTGACGGAAAACAGTCTCCGATTGAAGCGGATTCCGATGATTCCAATTCAGATGATTCAATTAATGAAAAGAACTCTATATGCTAACATATTCTTATAAAATAAAGACATCGTCAAATAAAGAGGAGATAGAGGTCAATGACTTCTACATCTCCTCTGATTTGTCACATGCAAGTGGAACCACTTCGCCGCAGCATTCATTTGATGTCGGAGACAAACTGACGGTAAAGACAGACTACTATCCAAGGCCGATGTTCGTGAAGGTCACGTCATGTGATACTGTCAAAAGAAACGGATATATTGTCTATTATAAAGATTTGCCAATCAAGCTGGCATTGTACAGCGATTACAGTAGTGGAAAACTTGAATATTCATTGGTCAAGTTCATAGAGCTTGACGGAAACACATACTTCCAGAATATGAACAATTCGTTATATACAACATTCATTGTTGGAGGTGAGTTGTTTTCTGCTGGAAACAACGATACGGAAGTGTCTGTCAAGTGCAAGGCATATGTAGAGGATGACTGTGTAAACATAGATGGAATCAAATATGGTGTAAATATCAACAAGTTGTCGGTAACATTCACTGATTTTGAGGGTAAACCGTTCAAGAAACCA
>NFZD01004538.1_pt1 | contig 11436 bp, 17 predicted proteins | sample 1095381 | NCBI WGS metagenome assembly NFZD01 (sample SAMN03609891, study PRJNA323583) | gut metagenome | isolation source: feces | host: Rattus norvegicus | place: Denmark: Riget | collected 2013 | reverse complement strand
ACAGCGACTAATCTACCAAATCTAACATTAGTAATATCAACAGGAGTTCTGCCCAAACATATCATTCCTCCTCAAGTAAACTATCAATATAGGCTCTAACTTCATTTTCTCCTCTTGAACCATTAATACCTAAATTCACACAGCCACATGAATAACACTTACCAGAAGTTACATCTATATTTCGCATTATTTTTTCTTTATTACAAAGATTACACCTAAACTTCCAATATTTCCCTTGAATATGTGTCAAAGCAGTAAGATTTCCAAAGGTTTTACCAGTTATATCCTTGAAACCATACTTATCTTTCCCAGCTAAACTTCGCAGACATCCACAAGACTTAACATAACCTTTAGTCAAATCATGCGTAGACACAGATTTTATATTACCACAGCTACATCTACAATTCCAATACCTCCGTTGATTCTTTACATAAGCAAAAGATTCAACAACTAAATTGCCAAAAACTCTACCAATAAGTTCTTGCTGTTTTTGTTGTTCCTTCTTACATCTACAAAGATACCTTTTAACATGAGAAGAATCACTGTTTTTACTGGCACCACAATCAATACACTCCCACTTCCAGATAGCTTTGTTCTTTCGTATCTCAATAAAGGCTACTGCCTTAAATCCGTTAATAATAGTTCCTGTTATATCTTTATATCTAGGTAGACATCCACAGGATTTACATTCCCCTGCTAATATATGTTGAGAAGTATTTATATATTCTGTATTACCACAATTATGACACAAACACCTAAACTTACCTCGTCCAATATATTCTAAGGGTTCAATATATCCAAATCTTTGTCCTATTATATAATCATACTTAGTTCCTTTCATACGTTTTCTCCCACAAAATATTTCCACAGCCATATACCTTAAAATATCCTAAATTACTCATTATATAGTTTTCCTTACCTCCTACAGCCTGTTCGTATAACTCAGGATACTTATTCTTCAATGTCTTAACCTGACACTTATACCTAGGTAATACAGACAAATCTCCATTATGAACCCAAACATAATCAGGCTCAGTATATTTAACAAAAGTAAACCCTAAACGTGGGTAAATGCCCCCACTAAAATAATTATTATCAGAATAAGAAATTACCTTTAATGGGCTATATTTCTGCTCAAATGCTTTTAACAATCTTTCTGCACCGCCAACAACTGTAATTCCTGTCTTAACACAATATCGCTGAAGTTCATAAGTGTTAGATTTCTCCTTATATCTAGGTCTACCAAAACTCATCACAGAGATTAACTCATCTTCATAATATAAACCATAGTTTATTTCTTGTAATCTAGCACTTCCCTGTAAATGGTATCTATCAGTAAAAGCTACTGCTTCTGATTTTGGGACTACTCGTAATTCACATTTTCTAGCGTATATTCTAGCAGTAGAAGCAATTACATCGTGTAAATAATTCTTAATCTTTTCTTGATTTGACTTCCAAGCATAATCAAAAATATTTATGAGATGTATTCCTTTTTCTCGTGCTAAAATAAACTTATTCTTATGATAGTTCTTATCTTTATTAGAAAACGCTCCACCTATGGTAGCATGAAACGCAGAGCCATTGTATTCAATTCCTAAGTTTAACTCAGGGATATAAATGTCTATTTCCCTACCATCTAATAGTCTATGTGATTTTACTGTAGTAACACCACAAGATTCAATAAAAGATTTTATTTCATTTTCTGCTTGCGAACCTGCTGAAGATGAGTTCAAGCATCCACAAGACCGAACTGCTCCTGTAACTACACCACTAGACTCAATAACTTTATGATTACCACAATGTAGACATTCAAATTCCCATAGCTTACCGTGAATATGCCTAATTGCTTTCAAACCCCCATTATAGATAGTACCAACTCTATCAATAAAATTAGGATTATCTTTACCATATCTGTGCTTTAAGCAACCACAAGATTTAGTATTGCCTCTAGACACACTCTTACCACTTGCTACAAATTTCTTACCACAACCACAAATACAATTCCAATATGTACTTCCCTGCTTTGTATAAGCAAACGACTCCACAAAAATATCACCAAACTGCTTTCCTGTTATATCCATGTATCGCTTAGACTGTGTCAAACAACCACAAGAAGCCTTACCACTTCTTAATCGCTTACCCTCATATACTTTAACTTTACCACATCTTTTACAAGTACATTGCCAAAAGGCACTATGGTGTCGAGTTTCAACATACTTATCAACGTGTAAATCGCCAAAATCCTGCCCTGTTATATCCTTAAAGGGAGGTAAACAACCACAAGATTTCTTCTTACCATTTAAAAGACTTCCAATATCAGTTGTGGTTTCGTTTCCACATCTATGACATATGCACCGAAATCTACTTTTACCTATATACTCTACAGGTTCAACATAACCAAAAATCTGCCCTATAACATACTCATACTTACTTTTCTTTGCCCTTGCCATCACAACATCTCCTTTAATGTAATAATAACACATTTCTTAAAAAATGTCAATAAAAAAGACCTACACTTCTGTAGGTCTTTAATAGATTACTCTCTAGGGTCGTATTTACCTGTTTTAACTTCTGTACCACTTGCAGAACCAACCTTAGTTACCTTATAATAAGGATACTCAGGGTGATTCTTATAGTCAGTCAAGAATTTAATTGTTAAGTCGAAAGAACCAAAATCATCCGAAATGAGCCCGGTCAAATCCCCGTCAGGCTGTACCTTTACATCCCATGCCTCAATAACATAAACGTCGCCCTGATTAGGGTCGCCAATGAACATGAGCTCGCCCTCAATCTCTCCTGCACTAGCACCAGAAACAGTAATAAGGGATGCTTCACTAGCCTTAGCAGTAATCAAAACCATGTCACCCTTTTCAATGTTAGAAGTGTCCATAATCTTAATGAAACCTGCTCTGCTTGACTGTTCCTCAATCAGATAATCTACACCTTCTTTCAAGTCACTATTAGAAGCCTTGCACTCAATCTTATAGAACTGAGAAGGACTTACATTACTGAAATCACCAGTAGTTGCTTCAATAGTTACATCCAAAACAATACCATCTGCAATAGTTACAGTATCAGTAGTACCTGTACCTGTAGTAGGGCTAACTGTTTGAGCAGAACCAATAACAGGAGTAGTACCATACTTAAATTCAAGACCTGCTACATCACCAGCAGTAGTTACATCATGAGAAACCCAAATGTAATAAGTCTTATCAGTCAAACCTGTGTAAGCTCCACCAACCTTTACATTAGTAGTACCTTTACCACTAATCAAAATCTGACCAACAGCAGGATTCATAGAAGCTGGTTTTGCAGTTGCCAACTTAAGGCTAACATCATGCAGTTTATAAACACGATTACCATCTGCATCCTTAACTTCAATAATACCAGGAACACTATCTACTGCATAAGACTCATCTGTAAGAGTAAGCTCCTCCTGAGTATGCAAATGTTCCTCACCAAACAGTCCCAATGCAAGGTTATATGGACTGTATTCATTCAGAGTAATTGTAGCAGAAGGTGCTACAGCAGTAACAACGCTTGCCATCAATTCTCTACGCTTATTCATAGAACTGTTCTTTTCTACAGTGGTTACATCAGTAGTAATGTTAAAAGATTCTGCATTACCGAGATGATGAAAACCATTTGGGTCATCTTTACGCTTAAAATAAAGCTCGCCAGCACCGACCATCAAATCTGAGCTTTCGCTAAAGGCTTGATTTGCCAAATTTATTCCCCCTTAAATATTATATATTATTAACGATACCATTCTATTTGAAGAATGACTCTATGTTGCAAAGTATTTGAGCTTGTAAATCCTGCATCGCCATCACTTAAAATATCTTTTATTCTAAAATTAGTACCTAACTTATAGTCTTTTTGTATTCGTTGATTAAATTCTCTAAGCACTAATGTCAGTTCTTGTTCAATATGATAGGCTTGTCTGTATAAAATAGTATCTTGCTCCTCATCAGGTGTAGCTTCTGCCTTAACATAAATGTCAATCCAAAATTCTGTAATTGCACCTATGCGACTATCTTGCTGATTTACCTCTGTTTCTGAGCCAAAAATCACCCAAAGTGCAGGATATTCACCAAAACTGCCACTACCTAATCTTATTTTCATATCCTGCCTATCTATCAAGTATCTAAATAGTGGTGAGCCATCTTCATATTCATAGGCATTTAGAAAATCTACAAGTTTCTTTCCTACAGGAAACCACATCAATTTTTTTAACATATTTTAACCTCGTTCTAATTGCATCGTTACAGGAAATCTACGCTTCTTTGCTTGCATACCATTTGTAAATGAATCTGTAGTCAACATCGATAAAACATCATTTAATAGACCTTTGTACATTTGAAATTTTAATGCAAATGAATCATTATCTACAGAATTACCTTTAGAAAATGTTGCCTTTCTTTGGGCCGCTGTCATGTATGAATATAGCATTGCTACCCTCTCTACTAAAAAAGGTGTTGGTGTAGCTATATCTGTTGGTAAAACTCCATAGCTCATTGCAACAGCCTCTACATATTTAGTAGACTCAGCAACTATTTGTGGAGTAACATAAGATTTTAACAAGGCATCATCTAAGGTACGAACATCGAAATATACTCTACTTTCTACCATAATCTCTTAATACCTCCACTAATATATCTTGAATAGCTCTATCCTGATTATTCATTACTCGTTCAAAGAAATCATCTTTCTTTATACCCTTACGTTTAGTAAAAAATACTTCTCGTTTAGCATCAAATCCCTTACCATTCGGATTAAAATGCATAACACCAATCTTACCACCACCAAACTTTCTATCTCCTGTTTGTACATTATCTCGTGTACCACCTAAGATATACTCGTAATAGTGCTTACCTGAACCTTCAGGTTTTTCTAATTTTGACTCCTTAACGTATATTTTACCAACTGCCCCATTAGTTTTATTTTTCCAAATTCTGTAACTAATAGACCGCATAAGTGCACCTGTAGCATTATGATATTTATGTAAATAGTCTTGTGTCTCACTTTTAAGATGCTTACATACAGAAGTGAGGCAAGCTCTTAATAGCTCGCCTCTATCTTTTTCTGTAAGTATATCATTAGGAACAATCTTTATTCCCTGTGACATGATTATTTATCCACGTTTGCAATCAAAATGCTACCTGCACCGCCAGATACATCGGCACCAAAAGATGGCAATGCAATCTGAGATACAATAGTTTCTACGTTTACAGGATGTGGAATAAAGTTAGTAAATATTGCAACACCTGTATCAACAATACGAATATCGGAAGCAAACTTAGGATTGGTCAAAAGGTCAAGCTCTTCAGGAGTAGTACCCATGCACATATTACCGAGAATACCACCAGCAGGGAGGAAAGTAACTACATTATCAGGGAACAATGGATGAGCAATACCGCCAACTTCCTTAGCATATACCTCATCATAAGTAAGGATTGTAATACCTGTAGCATTAGCAACCAATTCCTTAACCTGAGCAGGAACCACAAAAATGTTCTTAGCATCAGTTGCGGTAGGATAAAGAGCCTTTCTAGTAGACTCTGCGGACTTAATCAGGTTGAAAGTTGCAGTAGTCATTACAGCATACTTCAACTTTACTCTGAAATCTCTATTGAATTGGTCTACCATATCAGCAATATCTTGAATAGGGTTTGCAGTAGCAGAATTAGTCCACTTAATAGGAGCCTTAGTAAACTGCTTCTTATTCAAATGATAGTCATATTCAAGATGTACACCATTACCGTTCAAGTTTACCTTACCGGTGGAAATCAATTCCATAGCCATACGCTCACGAGCTACCTTCGCACCACGGATAAGGTTATTAGTATCATCAAAAATCTGAGAAATATAAGTCTTAGCCACAGTATCATTGGACAATTGTACAATCTGCTGACGCAAAGTTTCATCAATCTTCATTGCCTCTCTGAAGAATGGCATTTTAGACTTCTGAATCTCAATAGACAGTCTGTCACGATAAGTAGCTTGAGTATCAAATGCACTCTCAGTAAGTGCTACAGGCAGACCTGCACTGCCACTTACTTTATTTAATTCAAGACCTGCAATTTTCTTCACAGGAAACAGCTTATCACCGAGATAAGCAGTCTGGTCTGCCAAAGACTTATCATAGTAATAAGCCACATTTGCAGGAGTCACGATGTCAACAAGATTAATCATGTTCTATATATATCCTCCTTAAAATTAGTCTCTACGCAGGAAATTAATGTTAGGCAATTTTGCAATAACTACTGCATCAGGGGTTACAGGCATATTATCAATATTAATATTACCACCAATCATCATTGCACCAGTAGCTTCGCCATCTGTTACGTCTACAGAATGAAGCAATACGCCATCAATATCAGAAGCAACAGTAGTAGCTGCACCTGAAGCAGTAGTAACAGCCTCTGCAGAAGCTACGGCATCTCCGTCTTTGCCGTCAACAAGAGTAGCAACAATATAATTATTAGCAACCATGTCAGTATTAATCAAAGAAATTACATCATTATAAGTTGTAGTAACAACACCTGCTTTATCTACACCGAGCTTAATAGTTGCTTCAGTTGCAGTTGCAGTAATAGATGGTCTACGAGCTGTACCTGCTTCCAAAGTTACTTGATAAGTAACTACACCGTCTGCTTTAGAAGTAATATTTACAGTCTCACCCAATACAATAGTTGCCTTAGCAAGAGTTGGAACTACTGCCTTTGCGTTCTGATTTGGATTCAACAAAAGACTAGAATCCTGACCATACAGCAAAGTACCTTGTGGAATAATATATCTGCCCTTTTCTGTTGGAGTTACAGTAAGAGTGGACTTATCCAATGTAACAGGCTTTGCAAGATAACCAACCTGATTGTACAGGAGTTCTTTGTCAAAACCAGCTACTTTCTTATAACCAAAATCAATTGACATTCTTATTATGTCCCCCTTTAAATAAAATAACACAAAAATGCTCCTAATTTAGTAGGAGCATTTTATTAAATATATTGATTAACCAAACATTGATTCCAAGGAAGCCTTATTTCCACCCTCACCATTACCAAGGGATTCAGAGACAAGACTCTGCATAAATGGAGAAACTTCACCAGACTTTCCGCCATCAAATCCATTACCATTTGAACCTGAACCTGCACCGCCTTGTACTTTCTTAGATACAAATGCAGGATGTTCTTTTGCCCAATCTGCAATACCGTCCACAATAGGAAGAACTGAACCATCAGCCATAGTCATTGTAACAGTCTTGCCATCCTCGTCTACCTGTGCAAGATTCAAAAACAAATCAATAGAAGTCTCAGGGTCAACAAGATTATTTTTCACAACTGCTTTATGAATAGCATCTCTCTTTACATTATTGATTCTCTGAGTTTTCTCTGCTTCGAGCTGAGTAGTAAGTTCTGCAATCTGCTCTACCATCTTCTTATTTTCTCTTTCAGCCTTAGTCTTACTCAATTTCAGCTCTTTAATTTCTTCAGGTGTGCTTCCGCCACCAGCTTCCTTGATAATAGTCTCTTTTGCATTTTCGATATTCTCATCAAAATCCTTAGCATTAATGTCTAAACCAAATGCATTTACAACAGAATTAAACTTCTCTGCTACTACTTTATCTGCCTCAATCGTGGCAGTAAGCTCAGTAACATTATCTGTCAAATCCTTAATCTCTTTCTGATAAGCATTATATTCCTTTTTAAGAATTACTGCCTTATCCTTGCTCTCCTCAGTATCTAAACCAAGAGCTTTTACCAATTCTTCATAAGTCATTGTGTACCTATCCTCCAATTTCTAGTTTATAATTATATTATAACACAAATGTGCGAATTTGTCAAGTTTCTTAACTGTAAACGTAGTGTCATCGTTCTTACTCGTACTTTGTATTCAGTCGTTTGATGTACACATCTTCATACAACTCTTGTCTATCACCATTGTATGTATATTCTACATACACACCATCCCCGTTTACAGTTGTAGAAGCCAGAGCCTTATAGTTTTGTAAAGTCTTGCAAGCCCACACAATAAAAACATTATCTAAATTAATATGCCTATCAGAAAACATTTTATTATATGTCCCTACAAGACGATTTTTACAAACACTTTGAAAATCTTCCATATCTGTTATAATCATTAACTTCACCTCTTACTGATGCTGTCTATACCAATTAGCCTTGCCTCTCAATATATCCCCACCACGAGAACCATCTTCTGCCCAAGGATTATATTTAGGACTTTCGTCCGTGCCTAGATACTCTAAATCACCACGAGTATCACCATCACCATAGCTATCATTCCACCAAGCATAAGGCTCATGTGTTCCAATTCCACCATCTTCATTATTTGCGGCCTCGCCATGTGTCAAAACATGAGCTTTATCTATAGTCAACCACCAGCCTGTAGCAACTGCATTTATTACCTGAGCCATCGCTTCAATCTGTTTAGCCGTAGGGGGATAACCACCCAAATTTGAAGAACTTGCACCATAAGCACAAGCAAGGGCAATACCAATTGAACCACTGTTTCTTCGCCATGTATGATTCTTAACCTCAGAAAAATCAGTTGTAGAAATAACTATCTTACCATCACCAAGAATATTGATATGATAATCAGCGAAAGAAGTATTATATTTACCTGCTGACCAATGCAGATAAATTTTTGGCTCATAACCATGAGCCTTAGCAATATTCCATACTGCCTCTCTACTAGCTTCTGCTAATTGTTTGATTCGCCACAATTCTACGGTTTCCATTGACCAACCTCCAAATCAGCTAATGCCTAGCTTTTAAACTTCGACAAATCTATATCTTTCATCATCTTTTGCAATTCATTAATATCTAACTTACTAGAAATATTTGCATAAATATCTCTAACAGTAGACAAATTCTGTACCTGCTCAATATTTACAAGAATCTGCAAATACATATTGAGCTTTTCAAAATCTTTAGCGGTAGCAGATTCACTCACCAAAGCAATAATTTCATCTTTCAAAGCTAAAACTTCGTTCATGCTTAATCCTCCGCTTTCTTTACAGTCAACATAGTAGTTACTGCCCACACAGATACTCTAATCATGGTAGGAAGAATAAAGCTATCTCTAATCTTACACCAAGTACTGTTTTCTGTCTTTGCAGATTCCTCCAATGCCTTTGCAGTCTGTTCACCTACATCGGAAATAAAGGGCAAGAACTCCGTAACAACTTTATTGTAAAGTTCCTGCTTAAACTGCTCTGTCATTGCCTCTGCATTAATCTGAGAAAGTACACCATCTCTTACTTCTGTCCATTTACTCATGTATTAATCACCAATCCTTTAACAATTCCAAGCATAATCATATACTTTATTACCACTTAAAACATCTTCATCACTAGCTCGTCTTGCTATTTTATGAGCATGACGTTTAAAAAACTTATTGCCATGATAGTCACGCTTAAATTTCTCACCATCATGCCAAACTGTAGCAGTGAAACATCTATTGCCCATTTCATCTGCTAGTCTCTGTAACTTATCTCTATCTTTAAGAACACTTTCATGTCGATTAGCAATATGTGCCATAATTAAGCCCCTTTCCCAATAGTCTTTATGCCGTATTCCTTGCACACTGTATGTTCAATACGACAACCTCGATAATCTTGCCAATCATCTGAAAAATAAGCAATATCTGCTTTAGCAAGAAGTTCAAAGGACTTTCCAAGCCACCAAACACCTACAGTTGAAACATCATCAGGTTCTACAGCATCTTTGAAAAATGAATCCAAAACCTCAATAGTCTCGTTTGGAAACAATGCTTTAACAGTATTTACCATTCTAATACGAGTTTCAAAAATCTCATCATTTGATTTTCCTCTCATTCCCTGAGAAATAAACAATCTCATAACCTAACTCCTTACCATGAATAAGTAACTTTTGCCATTATTCTTTTATCATCTGTATCATAATCCACACCTACACCCATGTAGTGCCCACTCTTACTTACTTTCCATTGATGTGTGTAACCAACAGTCTTTTCAGCAGGATAATACTCTATGGTGTTGATGTGATTTTTATACGCTTTGATATTATACTGATTGAGATTGACAGTTGTGTTCTTATCCAGCTTGTCAAGCTCTACTGCCTTTTCAGGATTATCTTTATCAGTTACAATAGCAAAATCTGCTTTTTCTTGCTTAGCAACACTTTCTGAAACATCTTTAGCTTCACTACCTGTAGTTTGAATAACATACACAGGTTCTTTTTCAGTAACCCTTACTTCTCTGATAAATTCAGAAACTTGAGTTGCTTGCCCATAATCTAGTTTAACATGAGCATTTTCACTAGCTTGTTGCACACCTACAGGTGTTTCTGCTTGTTGTTGTGGCATTGTAGTTTCTATCTTAGGCGGTTCTCTATGAATCATAGCCCATAACCAAACAAGTATACACACTACAAATACTGCATTGAACACAATATCTATAGTGTGCTCATGTTTCTCTGCCCAATCGTTTATCTTTTTCCACAATTTTTATCATCACCAGAAACAAAACTTTCGGCCGCTTGACTAAACTTACCCCTATAATTGTAAGTTAGTTGAACAGAACATCCAAAATCCTTATCAGCTAAATACTGACCATAGGCTAAAAATGCATCATTCCTGCCTCTGTTATCTTTCTGTTTTCTGTCACCTATCATTACAATATGGCAATCATCATGGCATCTTGTAAGAATAAGTCTAAGAGTTTCCTCATCCATGTTGCTACATTCATCTAAAATGATGCCCATTTTCTCAAAATTTACACCTCTAAGATTGCTGTCTGTAGTAAGAATAATCATATCATTAGCAATCATTTTAAACACAGCTTCAGGCTGATAGCCTAAAGTAGCCATAGCATCAAGAAATGGCAACCACAAAGCATTGGTTTTTTCCTCCATAGTTCCTGGTAAAAATCCATTTTGCAAAAATCTTTGTGAAACTTTTTGAATGTATATAATTCCGTTTATTTCTCCATTAGCATACAAATCTAGCATAGAAGCCACAGAAACTAATGTCTTACCTGAACCTGCAGTTGCCTCACAAAAAGTAAAAATGTTATCCTGAATAGCATGGAACATAGTTTTTTGTTCACCACTGAACATAGTGTATACTCTGTCCCTATCTTTATTGTTTTTGATTCTTATATCTTTATCAGAATCTATTTTCAAATCAGCCACTCCTCACAGAACATTCGTTTGGGCGGGGGATATATTATTTATATATTTATATTTTACAGAAAGAATACCCATTGCCCAAGAACATATTTTCTAATAATTACAGAAGATTGTATTTCTTTTCTATGATTAATTATATCATATATTCAGCAAAAAATCAAGTATTTAACAAAAACTTAATAACTTTTATGATAGTTTACAAAAACAATCTATTTATAGGCATAATTTGCCCATTATTATTATATTT
>NFZD01016439.1_pt1 | contig 11438 bp, 23 predicted proteins | sample 1095381 | NCBI WGS metagenome assembly NFZD01 (sample SAMN03609891, study PRJNA323583) | gut metagenome | isolation source: feces | host: Rattus norvegicus | place: Denmark: Riget | collected 2013 | reverse complement strand
TCAGTAGCTCAGTTGGTTAGAGCCCCTGATGATTGCATCGTGCCGGTTCGAGTCCGGCCACCGGCACCATAATTAACTGATATAAGGATAATTTTACAAGGAGGTGGAACTATGAAGTGGTACATTAGATGTAGAGCAATTCAAAACAACAAACCTGATGGCATCAAGAAAAATCGTGTATATACCGGTTTTGTTATCGGAGACAATGCCGATGAAGCTGCCATTTCTATCTATACATCCAAAGGCAGTGTGCTTTACTTTGCGGATGGATTTAGGCAGAACTTTGTTTTAGTTGCTTGTCGCAATGCAGACATTGTTGTTCCGTCTGATTCTCCTTGTGAAACCTATGGAGGTTGTGCAGAGTGTCCTTATTACAGCCAAGAGTTTGGTTGTACAGATTAAATAGAAATATAAATGCTAGAATGATGGAATTGGTAGACATGCAGCTCTCAAAAAGCTGTGCCTTAAGGCGTGTGGGATCGTAGCCCACTTCTAGCACCAAATGACAGCAAGTATCGCAAATAAGCTCCCATCGACTAATAGGTTAGGTCACAAGATTTTCAATCTTGTAATAGGGGTTCAAATCCCCTTGGGAGTGCCATAGGAAGCGCTAATAGCATCTCAAATATCAGAGAGCAGTGTACACGACTTCCTTATAACGCTGTGCCATTAAGCGACGAGCGGCACATCTCAAGTATCAAGCGTTGCAAAGACCAAATTGAGGTAGCGCTACAATTTGGTTTTATTTAGGAGATACTTCTTGGATGTTGAACAGGCCGCGCAATTGATTTGCTGGTGTCCCCTAGAGGCGATGGGAACGGTTTTGTAATCCGTCGAGTTTTCTCCGCGTCGGTTCGAGTCCGACCACCAGCTCCAATGGTATCCAAACTACCTTAATCGTTTGGCGAGGATGTAAGTTACTCAAGTTAGGTCAGCTTGGCATCCCCGATGGACACGACCTACGATAGGTGAGAATGACGGCTTAGCCCTTTCTTGAATAAACAGAACCTGACCCGTTGGCGCCAAGGGTGAACGCTGCTTCAAGGTAAAGAAAGGCATTGAATTTAATACGGCTCAGTAGCTCAGTTGGTTAGAGCATCTGACTGTTAATCAGAGGGTCGTAGGTTCGAGTCCTACCTGAGCCGCCACATTTGGTACAACACGACTGTAACGGCTCCCGCGGTTTAGAGTTGTATCCCGTTTCTTGGTTGAAACGTGAAGTGTCAAGAGAGCCTAATAGACGAGCCATATGGGCACCACCTAGCGGTGAAAAGATATGAAACGCTCGTCAATTGTTATCTGCTTCAGTAGCTCAGTTGGTTAGAGCCCTTGAAGGCCCACCATATGCGCTGTTAGCTCAGTAGGTAGAGCACCGCCCTTTTAAGGCGGGTGTCCGGAGTTCGAGCCTCCGACAGCGCACCAATTATATAGGGACGTAGCCAAGCGGTAAGGCACTGGACTTTGACTCCAGTATTTCGCGTGTTCGAATCACGCCGTCCCTGCCATATGCTGGATTACCGAAGCGGTCATAACGGGGCGGTCTTGAAAACCGTTAGGTGGTAACACCACGGGGGTTCAAATCCCTCATCCAGCGCCAAGGACTACTGGTTCTCAATTTCATGCGTCCTACATAAACTGAATAGAAATTGATGGCACCTCGGAAAGACGAGGATAAACATTATATAATATGAAAAGTCAAAATACGTATAAATACAATCAACCTCTTATATATATGAAAGGACTATAACCCATATTCATATATTTAGGAGGTTTAATTGTGGCAAGATTCTATATTTATGATGGATCTAAATATGTCCCTGCCAGTGCCGATACCTTGACCTTTACTGGAGCAGTAACCGACAGCTACGATGGTTCTAGAGCTAAAACGGTGAATATTCCGAGTGCCGTGACGGATGACCATATCAATTCCCTTATTGATACAAAGTTGGAGGTGATCGAGAGCGGCACTACATATATTGCCGTAAATTCGACAAGCGATGTAATATCTACAGTCAATGGCGAGACATACGCAGACATACAGGCGCTGATAGACGCCGGTAAGCCGGTTGTTGTCCGCTATGAAGACATCTTGGATTTTTATTACTTTGAGACGTTTGGATTTTCTGATTCATCGGGCATACATAAGCGATTGAATTTCCGCTGTGACATGGGCAGCATCGTATACACTCTTACTCTCAGAGACGATAACACTTGGGTTTTCAGGGAGACCAACTTGCAAACAAGCTCGATCACCGACAGCGGCAGCTATTTCACCACGGACACCGTAGAGGGCGCTTTGCAGGAGATAGGCGCGGAGCTTGCGGGCATCAACACGCTGCTGGGAAGCGGGATACAGATAAGCTTTACGATCGAGGACGCGACCTGCACCGCGAATGCAGGAGAGACGTTCTCCGAGTGGATAGGAAGCGGCTATAAAACCTTAGAAAACGGAATGATGCTGTCTGTCCCTTATGGTGACGACGGCGTTGTCTTGCTTGACGAAGCTGGTGTATTTGCAGCTTCGCTCGACGGCAATACTCCTGTTTATGGCGGCGACAGGATAATTTCCGGTGGAACGTATATCGCGATGCACTGGGGCGGTTAATACGAAGGAGGCAACGCCATGAGTATAAAAACTAAAATGCGGTCGCTTATTGCGGCAGCGAATGCCAAAACCGGCAAGAGCGATGCCGACCTGACGGCGGCGGTACAGAGCCTTATCGCTGAACCTAGCGGTATTACACCAAGCGGAAACAAAGCTATAACCGCCACAACATCAACTCAGACAGGCATTGATGTAACGAACTACGCAACGGTGTCTGTTGCTCCTACCCCGAGTGAAACAAAAAGTGTCACCACCAACGGAGATGTAACGCCGTCAAACGGCAAGCTGTTATCAAAGGTTACGGTCAATGTTCCTACAGGAACAGCGAGGGATTCTTCTGACCTTACTGTTAGCGGTGCAGCTGTTAATGTTCCGGCAGGCTTGTATTCTTCGGCAGCAAGCAAGTCTGTTGCAAGCGGAACGGCAGGTACTCCTAAGGCAAGTAAGAGTGCTGTCAGCAATCACTCCGTGACTGTTACTCCGTCTGTTACGAATACAGAAGGGTATATCACAGGCGGCACGAAAACGGGCACGGGCGTTACTGTATCAGCAAGCGAGCTTGTAAGCGGAAACAAGGCTTTAACTCCAAGCGAAACGGCTCAGAGCGGCATTGATGTGACCAACTTCAAAACGGTGTCTGTCGGCGCAATTTCGTCTACCTATGTCGGCAGCGACGTAACCAAAAAGGCGGCGGCGACTGTCGCGCCATCCACAAGCGAGCAGTCAGTATGCGCAAGCGGTGTTTACACCACAGGCGAACAGAAAGTGTCCGCAATCACACCAAGCATTGTCGGCAATCTTGATGCGTCGAGTTTCGCGGCACCCATCGTCGCTGCCATCGAGAGCAAAGGCGTAACAGTACCCGATGGCACTCTGCTGGACGGTATGGCAAGTCTGATTGAGAGCATTGAATCGGGTGGGGGCGGGGGAACAAAAATATCAATTGGAACTTATACTCCGACAAACGATACAGCATACATAACTGTACCACATATGCTTGGCGTTATTCCTACTTTTGCTTTTGTCTGTGTGATGTATGGAGGTAGCAAAACCGGACTGCTTATGCTGTTCCAAAGCGAATTAACGCGTGATATATGTGATCAACACGGAAATTATTATATAACAGAAGGTGAACAATTAACATCAGATGCCAGCACAGCATCGAGGCCATATAACATTAAAGCGTATGGGGCAAATGAATCGAATATATCATTTGGAATCAATACAAGCGGATACACTTTGTTTGTAGCTGGAAATACATATCAATGGATTGTAGGTGTGACAGAATGAGATACTACGCACAATATAACGATTCCGGCAAACTCCTCGCCATTGGTACAGGCTACGGTGGTACGGAAATCACAGAATCGGAATACAACGCCCTCATTGCTGAAATCCGTGAGAAAGCAGACCTTGTGGACAGGATGTACAGTGGCGAAATCACCATTGACGAAGTTCCGGCAGACTGGCAGGAGGAGATCCAGCGCCGCGTGGACGAACGTATCGCCGCCGAAGGCTCGGCAGAGGAGCAGGATATCCCTGCCGAAGAAGCGCTCGATATCCTTTTAGGGGGTGCAACATGACAAGAGCAAAAGCAAAACAGTTACGACAGCTAATAGAACAGCTTGCGGTCACGCTTGGTGATGAAACCGCCCTGACAGGCGTTGAGCTGTTCCCCGCGTGGGCAACGGGCATGGCTTATGCCGTGGGCGACAGGGTGCAGCACGGCGGCACACTGTACAAGTGCGTACAGGCGCACACATCACAGGCGGACTGGACGCCGGACGCGACACCTGCGCTATGGGTCGTGGTCAGCATTGACGAGTATCCCGAATGGGTACAGCCTACAGGGGCGCATGACGCATATAACACCGGCGATAAAGTCAGCTACAACGGCAAGCGTTATGTTTGCACCATCGACGCCAACACCTACGCGCCGGACGTATACGGCTGGAAGGTAGCGACATAACGGATGCAAAAACTACAGGGTTAAGACGGAGGAAAAGAAAATGGAAATCAAAACTTTTACGCTTGATGGTGCATTCGACGAAGGACTCGTGGGGCTTATCAGCAACGGCGAGTCTTGCACTTCCGATGACTTTATCTCTGCAATTAACAGCGGCGAAAAAGTTATCGTCAATGCCCACGACCAGAGCAGACAAGTTGTTTTCGATGACGAGCCGCCCAAGTACAAGATTTTCGATGGATACGCTCTAATCGCAATCAAAGCGGAAAAAGGTCATTACTATCCCGTATCTATCTTTGTCTACAACACCAAGACCGGAGCACTTGATGAATATGACGGCAGAGTTGAGAACGGAATATGGAAAGAATTTAAAAATTTGCCAATGGGAGACGAACAAGAAATAGCAAAATTTAAAGACATTGCCGATAGCGGCTACAAAGCAGACATCGAATGGGCGGCCTCACTCGGCATCGCAAAGGGCTATGAAGATGGCACATTCAGACCCGATGCAAACTGCACCCGCGGCCAGATGTGCGCTTTTTTGCACAGACTTTACGACACCATCAATCTGTATGCATAAGGAGGTGTATACATGAGCTATTTGATAACACCCCTCGGAGGGAAAGACCCGCGTGAAACAATGATTGACGTCTCGACAATAGCGAGAACTGCTGAAGAAATAGCATAGATATATGATGGTACCTTATGGCAGTCAATAAGCTGACATAAGTAAACTATATCAGAACTTATACAACTAATAAGTGAATCTTGAATCGTTAATGTAAACATCAACATATATAACATATCAAAACAGAGAGGAAAAATAAACAATGAGTAACGATATCAAACAGATGTATGTCGAAATTTCTCCAGAACTCGCAAGACATTGGTTAGAGAACAACACCCGAAATCGAACCGTTAGAAAATCTTTTGTTCGTCAGCTTGTTAAAAAGATTAAGAACGGCGAGTGGCAGGAAGAAACGCTTGATGCAATCGGATTCTACGAAGACAACACGCTTGCAAACGGTCAGCATCGCCTGGAAGCAATAGCTGCAGCAGGTATTCCAGTTAGAGCTTACGTCAAATGGAACATACCGCTGAAAGCAGCAAATTGCATCGATTCTGGTAAGAACAGAACAGCTTCTGATATTGTCAGCATAATGACAGGGCACAAGTTTTATAATAAAATAATATCTAACGCGATGCGATACTGCTTTGAAGGAGGAAAGGATTTCACTCCAGAAGATCACATCAAGGTAGCAGAAAATTACGCTACTGAACTCGAGTTTGTTTACAATATAACTCTTGGCATGAACAAGTGTATTCGAACTTCCGAAATGATCGCATCTTTATTCCTTGCAACAGTAGCCGGTGTAGATAAAGAAGAACTTAGGTGTTTCTGTAATGCTTTGAAGTCTTTGAATCCACATGACGAACGAGATTCGATGGTAATTGCCTTTGCAATCAAGCTGAACACCGAAGCGCTAAGCCGCTCTAACTGTCGAAGAAAGGATTATAACTATGAGATAAATCGAATTGAGAATCTCATATATAATTATTTGAAGCGTAAATACGTTAAGAACTTCGCTACATCGAACAGCTTCCGATACCCTAAATTGATACTACCTTGTTAATGCAATTGAAACTAGTTGCCGATATATCTTCCGGTTTGTGACTTGCTTCCTAATTTATTCACCTCATTCTTCTATATTCATATACGACAACTAGTTTCATATTGCGCTGATTTTCTTCGCATCTGGGCAACGCAAGCAAGTATGTGCAATTCTCATGTCACGTTTGCCCCACCTTTTGTAGCCAAGGCAGTGATGCAGCCTTCGGTGGGCTACCAGCCGATCTGGATGATAGAAAAATGGTAGTAGCTAAAACTTCAACTAAATATCCGGGTGTAGCCCAGTTGGTAGGGCGCCACATTTGGGATGTGGAAGCCGCGCGTTCGAGTCGCGCCACTCGGACCAGTTCATGTATCTAGCAAGAAACTAAAACCTGCTAGATTTTCTTTGTCGAATCGTTATTGTAAACGCTGATAAGCATAAGGGAACATTAATCAAAACAGGTAATAGATTACGCAAGTTGCTTATTAGGTGAACAAACCGGATTATTGCAAGAAACCGAAAACATCGAAAGGAGAATGATTATGACAAACGCTGACCGCATACGAGCAATGACGGATGTTGAATTGAACGAGCTATTTCGTGAGATTTATGACACAGGCTCCGAGGATGGTGTCTTATTTGTATTTGGAAAACGGACGAGCCATTTTGAATGGACGCTGAGATGGCTGATGCAGCCAGCGCAGGAGGGCTGACAATGGATGTTAGGAAAAAGATTGTAAATAACATCAAGTTTATAATTTTTCTTTTGGTGACACTTACTGGATTTTTCACAATATACGCAATGATATGGGTGTGCGTTGGATTACCAGTTAATTGGTTGGCATCGCTTATTATTGTCTTAATTTCTGCACTTTCTGAATGGGGGTATGTATCGTGGCTGGCGAATTGAAAATGGATGTTAGGGAAAAGCTGGTGGAGTTGTTTTATGACAACAATGTATGGTGCGACCAAAAGATTGAGGGGCTTGCAGACGATGTGATGGACATTATCGCACACGGAATAACGGTGCAGGAGTTGGACGGTTGCAAATACTGTAAAGAATACGAAGATTTGCCCGAACATCTTATCAATGGTGAACCTGTCGGAAGAGTATTCGATACTTGCATTCAGCCTAACGAAAATGGATTATGGCATCTTGAGGTTCATTGTGGCGCAGATATTGGCATTCGATTTTGTCCTATGTGTGGACGGAGATTGCCACAGCCGCCGAAAGGAGAATGATTATGGCAACTGAATTTAACACACAGGTCGGTAATGGAGAATACCGCTTGCAGTTTGAAACCGACAATGAAGCACATTATCTGCTTATGCAGTCAGCAGCGCGTCGATGCATCGACCGTGCGCATATGACCAACGCCGACCGCATCCGAGCCATGATGGACGAGGAACTGTATGTACTATTTCGTGAGATATATAATGCAGGCGTAGTTTATGGTGTCTCTTATATGTACGGAAAACAACCGGACAATTTTGAATGGAAAATGAAATGGCTCCAGCAGCCAGCGGAGGAAGGAAAAAGAGAGGACAATAGTGATGATTTGGGATAAGGACATTTCATTTGAAGGGTACAGCAAAAAGAAAGCTGAATGGTTTAACAACCCTGATCATTTTCTCGGTGATCCTCCAATTTCTGCCCAATACGCACTTGATCTGATATATAAAACCTTAGTGGATGATAAGGAAAATTGTCCGTATCTTACAACAATGCCGGAAACGACAGAGCAAACCAATTCAATAATGTTAGAAGTAATACTAAGGAAATACAGCAGAAAATATCGTAAGTATTTGAAAAAGCTGAAAAAGGAGAGAACAGCAAGTGAAAGCAATCAAGAAGAGCACACTACTTGAGCTTGCAGATTACACTCGTGAATAAGCAAGAACTGGCAAGATAAACCCACCATCCGCAGGAGTTGTAGCGGCTAAAGAACTTGCAAAACAAGCCTACGGGAGTAAAAATAGATGGATGTCAATTGTAGACTTTGTAGATGCAACGATAGGAGTGTATGCTCTGTATCCTGAGTGCACGGACGAAGAACTTTGCGAGTTATTTAGAGCTTTGAAATTTGAGGTGTTAGCTGATGTTTAATCACATTATGACGATTGAGGAAATGCGAAAAGAACTAGAAAAATATTGTTATGGATTTAGATGCTGTAGCGATGGTTGCCGACTCCGTAGGCCCGGCGGTGGTTGCAGATGGGGTTTGCGTAGTGATGAAAGCACCGAAGATTGCTACCGCTTCCTCATAGCCGAAGGACTCATCGGCAAGCCTAGACAGCCGAAAATCAATTTCGTCAAAGTCGAGCGAAATGATCAAGTTACGCCGACAAACGATGTGGTCAACCATCTGTCACACTACACCTACGGTGGCATTGAGTGTATCGATGTAATTAAAGCGGCTGTAAACGAAATACCGAACGGCATATGCGCTTGGCTGACGGGTCAGGTCATCAAGTACATATGGCGATGGACGCGCAAGGACAATCCCGTTGAGGACTTGAAAAAGTGCCGTTTCTATCTCGATAGGCTGATTGAAAATGCGGAAGTTGTATACGGCAAGAATACTGCACGATGACTTCGATATACCGGAATCAACTATTCTGAAGAACCAATAAATGATATGCGGAGGTTAGCATGAGTGAATTAATCATAAACGGCATCGATGGAATGATAAGCGATGCACACGTCTACGACTTTGCGGAGTCAATCAGAGCTAGCAAATACCCGATGGCTGTTGACCTTAATAAGCCTACTGCAGAGGTCACGAAGATGACAAAAACGCTTGGTTCCTGCGGCATCGGCGAAGGACACGATAACTTCTTGAACGGCATCCGTGTTGCCTTTGACCTTACCTTTAGCAACAAAGCGTGGGTCGAGATGGAGCGGTATCACTTTGTCGATTTCGTTTCTTCTCAGAGTACGATGCACCGTATAACGCAGTTTGATGTAGCTGCGCAGACAAATGAGTATGTCGACACCGAACTGCTTGCAATAGTCGCACGGCTGATTGACGAATACAATGCAGACCCGACTCCTGAAAGATACTTGCAGGTGCTTTATAGCGTGCCGAGTGGATTTAAGCTGACAGCACGGCTAACCACTAACTACAGACAGCTCAAAACGATCTATTATCAGCGCAGGAATCACCGCTTGCCTGAATGGCGAACCTTCTGCAAGTGGATTGAGGAACTGCCATACTTTAAGGAGATCGTGCTGAAAAGGGAAGCGAATGAATGAACTTGAACGTTGCCCGTTTTGCAAATTTGCGGAAGTGATCTATGGTGAATACGACACTTTTTCAGATAGCCCTTTTGGCGGCTATAAGATCAGATGTAAATGTGACTATGCCTATCGTAAATCTGTGTGGTGCGATAGTGTAAATGAAACAATTGAAACATGGAACAGGAGGGCAAATGATGGCAAGGTCGATTGATGCCGACAAACTGCTGGAAATCTACAAAAAATGGGTACCGCAACTTTCATCAAAAGAAGATGAAGGGGACAGGCGTGGAGTAGAGACATGTATTGCCGTACTGGAAGATATGCCGACTATGGACGCAGTGGAGGTTGTGCGGTGCAGGGATTGCAAGCATTATAAGCCGCAAAAGAAGTCAGCACATTGGGAGCACAGAGCAAACTATTGCAATCGTGTTGTTACGATAAAGACACAGCCAGACGATTTCTGCTCCCATGGAGAGCGCAAAGAGGTGAGCGAAGATGTGTGAGTTTTGCAGTGGTGAAATGACATATAGTACCCCATATTTAACCGTTAAGCGGAGAAGTAACATAAAACAATTTACTGATTTTACCGTTGAAGTTGAATGGCATGGATGCCCACAGTTTGGGGATTGCAGAGCTGACGATAGAATTTCGCTGTTTGATTTTAACTACTGCCCCAACTGCGGCGCGAAGATGGATGAGGTGAGTGAATGAACGAAAATAAATACTATTTAAAGGTTAACAATAGAACAGTTGCCGAATGTGTATCGCTTGAGTATGCGCTAATATTTATAAAATCAATATTTGAAAATTACTACAATGACCACGACATTGTAATCGCAATTGCAGAAATGGAACGATGCGAAGGTTGCGAGGTGAGCGAATGACATACGAAGAAGCAATAGAGATACTGCAGGAAGAACATGATTATTGTCAAGAAATGAGCTATGTAATAGAGGCTCTAGAAATGGCAATCAAAGCTCTTGAAAAGGAGATACCTGAGAAGCCATTGCATATGCATAAAAATTATTATTGTCCAATTTGCAAAGAGGACGGATGGATGTTGTGGGACGATGCTATCCCCAATGATATGGATAAATATTGTGGCAAATGCGGACATGCAATTGATTGGGAGGTGAGCTGATGAAAGCTAAGAGTTACAAGCTGAAATACATTCCGACTGAGGAGCAGTTAATAGCCGCCGGCGCAAAGCGTGGAGGCATCTGGATTGATGAGGAATCAGTATTTTACATTACAAAGTGCTTTGAACAGCCAAAATATGATTTTGAGTTTAGCATTAGCATCTACTTCAAAGACGATATAAGCGACTGGAATGACTTCGATAATGTTTTAGTACTTGACGAAGATTTCCTGCAGCCTTACACTCCGTTCTATGGCAACAATTACAAGAAAGAAATCTCGAACTACCCCTGTCTTGAGTATTGTATAGACAAATACAATGAATTCATGAGCGGCTTTGATTTTTTAGAGGAAGAATGTGATTAAACTGGAATACAATGACCTAACAACACCTGAATTTAGTACGCTTGTTGCTAATCAATGTAAAGATGGTACGTGGAATGCTGTGATAGATGGAGAGACACATTGTTTTGATGATATTGCCGAATTCTTACAGTTCTTAAGAGATACAGGTCTATAGTCGATCGTTATAGAATCTAAGATACATACAATATCATTAACTGGAGGAGAATAAACATGGCCAGAATGACTGAACGACAGTGGGAGCAGTTTAAATCTAAGATAGAGGACTACTCGGATATGATTCCGAACCATACTCAGGAAGATATAGATTCTATTATAGAATATCTATCTCAGACAGCTGACAAGATACAAGAAATGATTGACGGCTATTCTTATGAATGGCAAGAATCTGAAAACGGTGAAAAATGGTCAGACAGACTTGACTCTATTTTGGGCGCTATTGATGAACTTGAAGGTATAGATATTGAACAAATCAAAGCAGAAGCATTAGAAGAATGCGAAGCTAACTATGAA
>NFZD01004529.1_pt1 | contig 11486 bp, 18 predicted proteins | sample 1095381 | NCBI WGS metagenome assembly NFZD01 (sample SAMN03609891, study PRJNA323583) | gut metagenome | isolation source: feces | host: Rattus norvegicus | place: Denmark: Riget | collected 2013 | reverse complement strand
TAGACTACTCAGCACTTTTATTTGATAAAGTTCTGAAGTTTCTATTTACAGAACAAGGTATAGATGATATTGTGTGGTGGCTCTGGGAAAAACCAGAACATGGAGGATTGTGGGATAAAGATGGAAATGATATTCCAATAGATACTATAGATGATTTGTGGGAATTAATTAAAGACTATAGAAAATGATAGAATTTGAGGATTTTAAATCTTATATATTAGACCAAATTAATTGTATTAATGTGGAACGTAATCTTAAAAATAATGGAATTGACATAAGTAATCTACCTCATAAATTAATTATGGAAGATTTATTTTATGAAAAAATAGCAGATATTTTTGGATATGATAAAGTACAATCAATTTTAGATTATATTAATGGTCGTCCTAATATCACAGATCTAGAATATTCTGAAATAACTGTATTTCCTCCTATTACAATAAGTGATTTATATAATAATTTAATTGAAGAAGAATGATTTTATATGCAGTTTGTTATACTGGACCTTGTACTAACTGGGAAGAGTCTATAGTAAGCATTTATAAAAAGAAAGAAAGTGCTGAAAAGGAAAGAGAACAATGTATTCAGAATTGTAAGAAAAATGAAATAAAAGATTATTCTTATAAAGTATTAGAAATAGATACAGATAAGGAAGATATGATTTATACTTATTCTTATAAAGAAGACAAATGATAACTTATCTATTATCTAAAGCATCTACTGGAAAATTTAGGTTTGCTATTGTAGAGACTAATGGAGAATGGCATGAACCTGAGCATGGTTATATTATACAACGTAGTTATGGACAAGTAGGAGGTAAAACAACTTTATCTCCTGCTGTAATTGTTAGTAAGACTACTCAGAAGAGAACTTGGAGAGAACAATTAGAACTAAAATATAATAGCTTAGTAAAAGGTTTTAAAGATAAAGGTTATATTGAGACTGAGAAGCATCCAAATGAATATACAGAAGAAGAACTTAATGGTTTATTTGGTGATGTTGTAACTAATCAATATGGTGTTATTAAACCTATGTTAGCTAAACAAGAATCCAAACTAACTAATAGAAAAATACTTGATAATACATGGTATGCTTCTAGAAAGATTGATGGCGTAAGAGCATTATTCTATTGGGATGGAAAAGAAATACATACAGCTTCGAGAGGAGGTGAGAACTACGATGTAGCTACAACACACCTACGAGAGAATAATATGTTAATAGATTTCTTTAAAGAACATCCTACTATTATTCTAGATGGAGAGCTTTATCGACATAGTAAAACACTTCAACAAATTTCTGGAGCTGCTAGAATGGAAAAGAATGCTTATGATTGTGATTGGCTTCAATATTGGATATACGATTGTTACGATATCGCTAATCCAGAAAAAATATTTGAAGAAAGACTAGATTTTCTTGAAAAATCTTTAGATTTCTTTAAAGATTTTGAACATCTTAAAGAAGATGACTATTTTTGTTTACTTGAACAAGAAGAAGTATCTGGAGAAGATAATATTTGGAAGTTACATGATCAATATGTAGCTGAAGGATTTGAAGGATGTGTAATTAGAGATCCTAATAAACCTTATAAGCCCAATGGTAGGACTAATATAATGTTGAAATTTAAAAACTATAAGTCAGAAGACTTTAAAGTAATAGGATATAAGCTAGGACTTAGAGGATCAGAAGATATGACCTTTACTTGTGAGTTAGAAGATGGTCGAACTTTCGAGGCTATGCCTTGTGGCACTAGAGCTGAAAAGGAAGAATACATCTCTAATTTCGATACTAAATATAAAGGAGAATATGGAGAATGTACTTTCTTTAACTATTCAGATGATGGTATCCCAACACAGCCTAAATTTCGTATTTTTAGATGGGATTTAAAGTGACCTCCAAGTTTAAGGTTAAACTATTTGGAGATATAAATCATTATATAAAACTATAAAAGAGGTTCCTGAGGAAGTTATATTAGATTCTGTATATGAGGATTGTAATCTAGATGATTTCATTAATTATGACTCAATGTTAGAAAGAATTGAAGTATGGAAATAATAGTTAATAGTAAGATAGAAATATCTGATGCAGATCTTTTAGTATATTTTGGAAGTGCTTTAATAGATGGCGATGTAACTAATGTTTATTATATTATAGCAAATGATTTAGGAATTGATCTTAAAAATATAGCAAAAAATTCTAAAAAAGAAATAAAAGACAGATTAATAAATTTATTAAATAATGAAATAAATAAACTTGATAATGATGAAGAAATTTCTAATTAATGTAGATACTTATTGGTGTGGGATGGATGCTACTTATAGAGCTGAAGCAGAATCTGAATCAGATTTAGAAGAAATAGCAAATCAATTAGCCTACGATAATTATGTATCTTATGAACTTGATAATGAAGTAGCTGAAGCTGAAGGATATAATCCAGAAGAAATGACTGATGAAGATTGGGATGATATGTGGGAAAACTGTAATGAAGCTAAATATTATGACTATATTATAAGAGAGTTTACTGGTGACGATGATGAATGGAATGAATGGGACGATGAAATTATAAAAGTTAAAAATGAAATTTAAAGGAGATATTATAATTACTGATCCTTGTTACATAGTTCCAAATGATACAGATTGGTGTAAATGTAATTATGGAAAAAACATGGAAGTATTAGGAATATATAATTGTATTTCTGAATCCACTATTTATGGAGATTGGGGTTGTACTACTTACAATATTGGAGATAGAAATCCATTTGATGTAATAAAAGAATTAGAAGGAGGAGTATATCTACCTAGTTATCTCAAATCAATTGGTAAATTCTGTGCTGATGCCGGAATGGTTGGAGTATTCAACTTAGAGGAAGTAGCTAAGTATAATCCTGATATTTATATATGGATTATAAAACACCCTTGGTGTGTTACTACTATTCCAGATTTTGAAGGAGAAATAGAATATATGATAGATGGAGATAATAATGCACATATAGTAGGAATAGGTGATATTAATTTTGTTACCTTACAAACTTGTCTGTAAATATATCTTAAAATATAAAGAATAATGAGTTGTTATTTAAATTTTTATTTAAAAGTAAAGGATAAAGATGAATATAAGCATTTTTATTCTGTTAGTAGGAATAATGAAATATATCAGAATATAACTGATTATATTAATATTCCTTATTATGAATCTGGAGAGGTAAAAGATAATCTAGTTAAATTAGATGATCTTTCGTTTGCTATAAATGAGATTAATTCTATTATTAAAAAGATAGAGGATAGAACTGCTCTATACGAAAAGTATGCAAGTTCTAATCCAGATTATATAGAAGATATACTTTCTAATAGAGAGTATATAGAAGAACTTAAATGGTCTATTCATGTTATAGATCTTCTACAGACTATATCAAATGATGAATATACGGATTTTGATGGAATTTATTGTAATCAAGGATGAAAGAGATAAAAGATAATTTAAAACAAATAATTAAAAATAAGATTGAAAATGCTTGATAATAAAATAACTGAAATATTCTGGAGTCTGATTGAATCTGGAACTAAATATATAGAGAAAATAGGCTATATTAATAGAAGTATAATATATAATATAAATAATACTATAATTAAACTATCTATTAATTCTGGAATATCTACTCCTAATAAGTTTACTACTAGTGAAGATATATTTAATGTAAAATGTCTTTGTACAATTGGTAGTTGGGAAGTAGTTTTGGAAAAAAATTCACATTTTTCACTTAATATAAATGAAAAATTATATGACGTTCCAGAACTTTCTAGATCTGAAAAAGCTAGAGCTTTAGATAAGATAGAAGAAACTATTAAACTAATAGAAGATTCTACTCTTGATAATATAAGAAATGAGTTTTTAAGTGAAGAACTTTAAAATTTCTCAATCTATAACTGATAGACGAGATATATCTTTGAGTGCATACTTTAAAGATGTATCTCGTTATTCCTTACTAACACCAGAAGAAGAAACTGAACTAGCTATTAAAGCTAAAGACGGAGATCAAGAAGCAGCTAATAAATTAGTAGAACATAATCTAAGATTTATTATTTCTGTTGCTAAAGCTTATCAAGGTAAAGGTCTTCCACTAGTAGATTTAATACAAGAAGGTACAATGGGCGCTATCGAAGCTGCTAAGAAGTTTAATCCTACTAAAGGATTCAAGTTTATCTCTTATGCAGTATGGTGGATTAGGCAATCTATTATGAAAGCTATTTCTGAACAAGGTAGAACTGTTAGACTTCCAATGAGTCAAGTTATTAATATTAATAAAATTAATAAAGTAACTGATAAATTTGAACAATGTAATGGTCGCAAACCATCTATTGAAGAATTAGAGGAAGAAACTAACTTAAATGCTACTAAGATAGGAAAAACTATAGCTATAACTAATTATACAGTATCTTTAGAAAGCCCTATTAAAGATGATGAAGCCGGCTGTTTATTAGATATAGTTCCAAATAATAATGTTGATCCTCTTGATCAGAATTTATATGAAAGTGATCTTCATAAAGAAATAGAAAGAATATTAACTAAACTATCGTATAGAGATAGAGATGTTCTTCGTATGTCTTTTGGATTAGGTATGCAACCAATTTCTAATGAAGAAATAGCTAGAAAATTTGGAATAGGAGGAGAAAGAGTAAGACAAATAATAAAAAGTTCTATTAAAAAGATTAGAGAAAATCATTCTAATGTACTAAAAGGTATGTATAGATGAATGTTGTCGAAAATATTTATTTAGTAAGTAATAAAAAAGTTTTATTTAAGTCTAACTTTTATAAAGAAATTGATTTTTCTGGAGCTATAGATATTCTTAAATCTCTAGAAATAATACAATTAGATACAGAAACATTAGGATTAGATTGTCATACAAAAAGTATATTAACTCTCCAATTAGGTAATAGATATAATCAAATAGTATTTGATTGGCATTCTTTAAGTAGCTCTGATAAACAAGAAATTAAAGAGTATCTTGAATCCGATAATATACTAATATTAGGGCAAAACTTATTATTTGATTTAACTTTTTTATATAAGAATAATATATGGCCTAAACATATATATGATACTATGATAGCAGAACAACTTATATATTTAGGCTATCCAAGAGTATTATCTGAAGAGCTATATAATGAGTTAAATATAAATTTACCAATGTATGAGTTAGTAATCACTAAAGATAAAAATACTGGTAAAGAAACACGTAAATATGAGTTATCTTATTCTCTACATAGTATTGCCAAAAAGAGATTAGATATAGATATTGATAAAAGTGTAAGAGGAGCCATTATTACAGAAGGATTAACTGAAAGAGTAGTATTATATGCAGGTAGAGATGTAATGTACCTAGAAGATATAAGAGATTCACAATTAGAGGATTTAAAAGAACAAAATCTTATAAATGCTTGTACTTTCGAATGTGAATTTGTTAAATCTTTAGCTTATGCTAAATATTGTGGATGTCATTTAGATGTAGAAAAATGGTCCGCAAAAATGGCTTCTGATAAAGATAGATTAAATAAAGCTGTAGAAGCTCTTAATACTTATGTACTTGATTTATGGAATAAAGATAAATCTAATTATAAAGAGTTTATTACATTTGTTCAGCCAGATTTATTTGGTTTTGTAAAAGAAGGCTGGCAATGTAATATAAATTGGAGTAGTTCTAAACAAGTAATTTCTCTATTTAAAAAATTAGGAATAAAAGTTAAAACCTTTGATAAAAAGACTAAAAAAGAAAAAGAATCTGTAGAAGAAGGAGTTTTAGCTCCACAAGCAGATAAATTTCCGATTATAAAATTATTTCTTGAATATCAAGGAGCTTCTAAAGTAGTAACTACTTATGGGCAAAACTGGTTAAATGCTATTAATCCAAAAACTGGGAGAGTACATATTGAATTGCATCCTATAGGTACTGATACGAGTAGAGTATCTAGCGGAGGCGGTGTTTATAAACTTAATATACAGAATTTACCTAGCGATGCTATAACTAGAGCATGCTTTACAGCAGAAAAAGGCAATGTATGGTTAAGCTGTGACTACCAATCTCAAGAAAGTAGAATTATTGCTTCTGTATCTAATGATAAAGCAATGATAGATCTATTTGAAAATGGATGTGGAGATAGAATGAATGTCTCCCATTGTAGAAATACAATGTAAAAAATTGTTAAAAATCGGTAGAAGAATTTTGATTTCGGATAAAATATATGTATATTGGATATGAGATAATATAAATTATATAAAATAAAATTATACATATATGAAAAAAAGTAAATATTTAGAAATGTTTAATCCCGAACTAGCCCAAAAATTAATGCTAGAAGGGAAAAACTAGGAAGAAATTGGTAAAATTATGGGAGGTATCCCTAAGCAAAGAGTATCAGATCTATTCAAATCCTTTGGAATTAAGTTTATCCGTAGATCTTTTCCTATTAATGATACTTACTTTGATGTAATAGATACAGAAGATAAGGCATACTCATTAGGCTTTCTAATTGCTGATGGATGCATTAGAGAAGAGCGGAGAAAAAATGGAAATATTTCTAGAAGAATATGTTTTGCTAATTCAGTAGATGATAAGGAAGCTATTGAATTGATTCATTCTCGAATTTGTCCAGATGCGGCATTATCTATAGACAATCAAAGTACTTCAGAAATAACTAGGAAAGATAGATATACTCTTCAATGGACTTCTGAACATATGGTAGATACCCTTATAAATAAATATCATATTCTTCCTAAAAAAACTTTAGATTCCGAATTTATGCTTCCTGTGGAAAGCATTCCAAATAATATGTGGAGACACCTTATTCGAGGATTCTTTGATGGAGATGGTTATTGTGGTAAATGGGAAATTCAATTTATATTTACTGCTGTCCCTTTTATGAAACAGGTCTTAGCTTTTTTTAAGGATTTTAATATTAAAATTTATGAAGTTCAAGGAAAAACTGTTAAGTACTATAAAGCTGTTATTCATGGGGGACAAAAAATCATATCTTTTACTAGGGATTTTTTCTATAAAGATGCACATTATTATTTAAATAGAAAGTATAAACAGTTCCATACCGAGGTAACTACAGAGACTAAAGAATCTGTAGCACCGTAGAGCGTAGAGACTGAACCTGCTGTTGCAGAATAAAATGTCTCCAAGAGTTAACAACCCTAAACGTAGAGTCGTAGGTGAAGATGTACGCCGAACTTACACAATGATCAATTAAGTGTAAGAAGTTGAGATAAAAAGCTCAACGATAACATTTTTGGTCCATTCTCTAGTAGCTTATATGAGCTATCCTAATATTATTCCAAGAGAGACAAAAATAGAGGATATAAAGAAACTTCATCATGACTATAGACAATTAGCTAAAAAGATAGAATTTGCGATAACCCTTCTTATTTAGTTAATTATTTATAATTCGCTATAAATAATTTTGTAATTAACTTTTCAGTAACTATAATTGTATAATTAAAAATTATATAATTATGGAAAATATTGAAAGGGAATTAAAAATTGTGGAGTTATATAAAAAAGGTATAACTCAAAAACAAATTTGCAAAGAGTGTAAGTGTAGTACTAACACAATTAGTGATGTAATAGATAAATATAATATTCCTAGAAGAGCTAAACGTAAAAAGAATAAAGATTTATCTAAATTTAAGGATTATTCTTTACCCGAAACACAATATTGGATAGGTTATATTTGTGCTGATGGTAATATACAATACGATAAAAATAATCGTGTATACAAAGTATCTTTGTTTAGTAAAGAAGAAGAACCTATAAATAAATTTGTAAAATATTTCGGAGAAGATACTATATCAGTACATAGAAGACCTACTGGTATAATAGAAGCTTATATTAATTCTAAAGAACTTTGTGAATATTTTATACAAATATATAATATAGTTCCTAATAAATCTAATATTTTAAATCCATCTGTTGAATTTACTACTAATTTTATATTAGGATATTTTGATGGAGATGGGTGTGTACGTAATAGCTCTGAAAAACAAATTAGATATGAATGTAATATTACTTGTGGTTCTAAAATATTTCTAGAAAAAATAATGAATATTTTAGATAAACAAGATATATATTCAATATTATATCAACATACTGATTGTTCAGCTTATAAAATAAGAATTGATAGAAAAACAGATTCTGAAAAATTTTATAAGTGGTTATATAAAGACGCAGTAGTTTGTTTATCTAGAAAACTAAATAATTTTGTCTCACTCTATGGAAACATAGAGAATAGTAAATTGGGTGAATTGCAGGAATTTGAAGGAGAATCTGCAGCCAAGCTAAAAGAGTAAAAACTTTTGGAAGGTTCAACGACTAACAGTTGAAACTATAAATATTATAATATTTTATAGAATATAATACTGACACGAGTGCCCAACACCTAAGTCTTAGAATATGGTGAAGAAATAGTCTAGCCTATATGGTAACATATAGAGTCTCGGATAAAGAGCCGAGAGATAATACAAGCGAAATTATGGGGGAGATGCTCATACTATATCAAATAATGTAGGTATTCCTATTAAAGAAGCTACTATAATTTATAATAATTTTATGAAAGGTTTTCCTGGAATATATACTTATCAAAACTACTGTAGAAAAGAGGTTATGAGAAAAGGATATATTCTTATGAACTCTGTTCTTGGACATAGAGCACATATATTTGATGCTGAATGGCTTCAAAGGGTGTATGAAAAAACTCAGGATAGAGAGTTTATGGATTATTATTGGCAAATGAAAAAAGAAGCTCCAAATTGTGATACTGTTAAAGAAATAACACGATTTAATAAACGAAAAAGTGAATCTGAGAAACAGAGTATAAACTACCGTATACAAAATAGAGGAGCATGTGCATTTAAATTAACTTCTATTAAATTCTTTAACTGGATAGTAAGTAATAACTATCAAAATATAGTACTTATGTGTGCACCTGTCCACGATGAATGGAATCTTGAATGCCCAGAGAATATAAAAAATGAGGTATCTGATGTATTATTAAAGTGTATGGTAGCTGGAGGTAAACCCTTCTGTCCTAATGTATATTTAGGGGCTGATATAGAAGTTTCTGATCATTGGATTCATTAATAAAAAATAAATAATATGGTAAGTTTTAATGTTTTAAATTGGGATTTTAATCAACAGAAAGTTGTTCCCTATGATGTAATGCCTTACTTAGTTAGAAGGTATAAGGAAAGTAAAGATAAACCTAAAACTTTTAATGAATTTAAAGAATTTATTAAAAATAATAGTATGTATCAGTGGTGGGGAAGATGTGAATATGAGATTATTATATCTGACTGGCCTTCATCTGGTAAAGAAGAGAAATGGGATATTCACCGGCAATTAATGTTAAATATAGATGTTATTACTGGATTACTAATGAATGAGGTATTATGAGTTATAATCAATCTTTAAAAAGTAATAGTAACTATCCGCCTATGACTCAATCTCAATGGGATTCTGCGCCATTTAATGAGCCTGCTGATAGAGAAGTAGAAGTTACAGTGAGTGTTACTCTTAGTAAGACAGTTACTGTAACTATTTCTTCTGATATAGAAGATTTGAGTATGTTTGATTTAGAAGATTTAGTAAGAGAACAATGTGATTTACCACAAGATAGATGTATGGATTGGTATGTGGATGATTTTGAAGTAGCTTTATAATGGATTTAATAATATTAGATTATATTGATTGTTCCGTTCATTATCATACAATAGATGATAATACAGAAGTAAATGACTTCTTTATAGATGGTCTTGGTTATAGAGCTAAAGATTGTTATTATATGTGTGGAGATAGTATTACATATTTACATAATTCAAATCCAGAAATAGTTAAAGTATGAAAGTAAAAGACTTTATTGATATTATAAATAGAAATAATATCTGGGCATTATGTCAAGTAGAAGATTGTGAAGAATTATGGGATAAACTAGACTCTAATAATGAAGAGTTTCCAGAATTAGTAGCTTACGATCTTGAAATTGATAGACATAGACGGTATAGTACTTCTGTGGATGTATATCAATTAGATGATGGATTTGTAGGTGTTTGGGGGATAGATAGTGTTCATGGAGATATGTATTATGAAGATTATGGAATAAAATGTGAAGCTTCTGAATATGAAGAATATTCAGCTATAAATTATAGAATGAAGAAATGATTATTGAAATAGAATCACCAATTACAGTAGGAGATAAAGTATATAAAACAAATCAGTTTTGTGATATATTAGTAGGAGAGGTAATACAACTTACTATTATTAAACAATATAGTGAAAGAAATACCGAATATATAAGATTTGATGTACTTTGGAATGATTCTACAAATTCAAATTATAATAATTCAGATATAAATAAACTTATATTCTTATCTAAAGAAGAACTTATAAAACATTTAAGTAAATGAAATTAGTTAAACCATCTTGGAAAATAATTGAACAACCTTCTGGTATTGAAGGAATATATGATCAAATAGAACTAGCTGGAAGAACTGCATATAGAAGTGAAAATAAAATAGAATATACTTATCTAGATCCTAGAACAAATATAGTATATCAACCTAATGATATAATTACTCATATGACTAATGGAGAAATTACAGAAATAGGTTGCATAGCTTCTACTGCCAAATACTATTATGAAATGTATCCTAATGTTCTTGTAAAACGTTCTTCTACAGCTAAATCTTTTGTAGATAGAATGATTAATAGTAATCATGGGGCATGTCTTGAACATGGTACTGTATATTTACTCATTAATTTAACTTTAACTGGTTTAGAGTGGATAGATAAGTTCTTAGATAATAAGTATAGCAAAGTTGTATGTAACCAAGAAACTGGAAAAGCTTATATTAGTACTAACTATAGAGTAATTATAGAAAATAATTGGACAGAAGTTTTAAAATATCTATGTGAACCTACTGAGTTTCATGAGAAGAGAATTACAGTTAAGTTTACTTTAGCAAGAAGTACGGCGATGGAATTCTTACGTCATAGAAAGATGAGTTTTCTTATGGAGAGCACAAGATATTGTGCATATAACCGTGATAAATTTGGTAATGAGCTTACTTTTATACAACCAAGTTGGTATAATGAGAATAAATTAACTATTAAACCTAATATTATTCATGATAATGAAGGAGATTTAATAGGAGAATATTATTTCCATCTTACTGGTAAGGAATATTCATATTTTAAACCTTGGAAAATTACTCCAGAGAATAACTTTTTTGCGTCTTTACAATTTTCTGAAGTATTATATCTAGAACTTTTAAAACAAGGTTGGAAAGCAGAACAGGCTAGAGAAACACTTCCTAATGCTTTAAAATGTGATTTAATAATGACTGGATTTATAGAAGATTGGCAACATTTCTTTTCATTAAGAGCTTTAGGGGCTACTGGTAAACCTCATCCATCTGCTTCTGAATTAGCTATTCC
>NFZD01001031.1_pt1 | contig 11488 bp, 7 predicted proteins | sample 1095381 | NCBI WGS metagenome assembly NFZD01 (sample SAMN03609891, study PRJNA323583) | gut metagenome | isolation source: feces | host: Rattus norvegicus | place: Denmark: Riget | collected 2013 | reverse complement strand
CGCTGATGGAGCGTATTGAGAAGCCGCATACCAATTACCAGGCCGTTCTTAATGAGGAGCGTTTGATAAACGAGGCAAATGGAACGAAGCGTGAGGTGACACGTGATGAAATCATTGACATTCTTGAGGACCAGGACACAAAGGGAAACGGTGGCTTGTATGCACATCTTGTATATGCAACAGGCGAGCCATTGTACAAGTCCAAGAGGGCTCCTTATTGGAGGTCTGATGATGTTGCCGCTATGTTGGGGAATACCAAGGACGAGTATGGAGAGAAGGCATGGCACAAGGATTTGAGTGCATACAATGAACCTTCCGTTAAGAGTTCTGAAAAGAATCCGATTGCGGTTGTATGTGTTACGAAGTATGAGGTTCACTGGACCACGAAGGGAAATTATGACAAGGCATATGGTGACTATTCCGAGCAGTTGAAGAATCTGCGAATGAGCTATGGGATTGGCCTTTCTTCTGACGGTATGATTGGCGATAACAAGAACCAGAGGCAGCAGCTTGGTGCGGGAACTCAGATGAACCAGAACGGAAACCTCTCAAAGGATTTCAACATGGCAAGTGCAAAGGTATTGTCAAGGACATTCTATCGTGTGGATGCTGACGGCCATATCGGAGAGGAGTTGCCTGAGTCTGCAATAAAGTCAATGATGGCACTGTCAAAGTGGCCGAAGCCAGAGAAGGCTGTTTCTGATGTAATCAGTGGCGAGGAGCTTGAGGCATATATGGAGGCAAGGGCTAAGCTTGATGCCAAGTTCAAGGGGCGCACGTTGAATTATGACTCTATGCTGGCGATTTCAGCGAATGTTAATGGTGTTTCCTATTATTATATCAATGATAAGCTGAAGTTAAGCGGAAAAAATGCAATTCCTGTGGATGAGTCTGACATGATAAGGATTGGCGAAGAGCAGATTGGCCAGACATTCACTCCTATGGATGGTTTTGCACAAGGATGATAAATGTTAGATTATAACAATGCAGTCAGAAATGGCTGCATTTTTTGTTTATATACAATAAAAAACCTAGGCTATATCCTCACGGACTGGCCTAGGAAAATTAAGAAATAAAACTAAAAAAAAATAAAAGAAAGAAATTTAAACTTGTGTTCTTTTTGTTATGCTTATTTGCGTTTTGATTCACGCAATATTCTCTTGAGTGAGTTTGATATTATTTTTCTTACAGCTTGTTCTTCCATGTTATAGTGCTGATAGTCTTCTGTGTCTCTGATTCCGTTTGCCTTGAGCACTTTTTTCATTTCAGCCTTTAGGTTTTGCAGCGTCGGCATGATTGAATCAATCTGCTGACATACCTGTTTGAATTCCTGCTGTCCTCCGTTATAGTTGTTGTTTATTCCATACATGTTGAAGATGGAAGAAGCCTGGTTGTAGTTGAACTCACCGACTTGTCTGAGTCCGCTGAGTGACTTTATGACATTGTTGAGGTTATTGTATGTCGGTGCGATATGGTCATTGAACATATCATCGTTCTCCCTTGAGAAAGCCACATTGTATTTCGCACCTCTCTTGTATTGTGGCTGTACTGTTGGTTGCGGCTGTGCCTGCTGTTGCTGTTCTCCCTCGTTATCGTCTTGGGCTTGTGCAGGCTGTACGTTGCTTTCGTCATCATCATTTGAATTGTAAACAATGTCACTTCCAGAGTCATCAGCTTGGTTGATTTTGTTCTTGTCATCTAACCGCATTATTGGACTGTTTTCATCTGAGTTTCCGTTGCCATCTTCTGTGTGTGCTTCATTCCAATCGTCCATGTTTACGGAATGTGGTTGTGAACTGTATGGGTATGGTATCGTGTTTCTCAGTTCTTCCTGGTCTCTGTCATATTCTTGCTGTTCGTCTGGTGTAAGGTTGTTTGACGAGTGATTGCTGTATTCATCATCGTATTTTTTTCCATTGAACCAATTTGCTGTCTTGTTTTGCATTTTACGGCCCCACTTGTTGAACTTGTCTCGCCAGCCAGCCTCATTCATTGACTGCCGCACAGATTCTCTGATGAGTTTCTTCAGGCCTTCTTCTGTGAGTCTTATCTGTTTTACCATTATTCTTGTTTCATTTTATATATAATAAATATATCATTGCTTCACTATTTATATATTAAAATATGATGGATAATGAAATATTTACAACTTACGCAAAGTGAAAATCCGGCAAGACCGTCAGATGGTTTTCCATATATCTTTTATAATCATAATATAAACAAGGTATGGATATTCTTCGACTTTAAGTGGATTCTTGAGGATGGTACATGGGACATGAACAAATCATGGGTGGATAATGGAATTTGGCAAATGAGCCCTGATACTATATAGTTTATTTATTCTTTTGATATAAATGGTTTGGTGATTTATTTTGCCAAATCATTATTTTTTGGTATATTTGCATCAGTTCAAATATACTTATTATGGACAATAAAGAAAAATTGGATTTGTATCACAGGGCAAAGAAGGCATATTTTGAATCTGAACCGATTATGGGTGATGCCGAGTTCGATGCTCTGGAAGAGGAGCTTGGTTTGGAAAACAAGTCGGCCATAGGCGCTGGAAGCACTCCGAATTATACAGTGAAGCATCCATTCATTATGGGCAGTTTGTCAAAGGTTCAGATTAAGGCGGATGCTTCTGGCGTGATTGATTGGCCTCATTTTGAGAATGAGATAAAGAGTCATTTAAATCGCAGTGAATATGGGTCACATTATTATAATAATATAATGACACCGAAATACGATGGTTGTTCCTTTGAGTATTATTATAACAACGGTGATGTAACCATCTCAACAAGAGGTGACGGGTATTATGGAAGGGATATAAAGAAACACATTGAAAAGAAATGCGTGTTGTTTCCTGATGCCGTGAAAGAAAAAGAATTCACCTTGCGTGGTGAGGTATTGGTCAGGAAGGACATATTCAATGAAAAATATTCTTCATTTACGAATCCACGTTCTTTTGTATCTGGCATCCTTAACAGGAAATATGATGACATTGATGATTTGTCCGTGCTTGATGACCTTTCCATTGTTGTTTATGACTATAGAGTCAAGACAGACGGATTATGGGTGGATAAGGATTGGACAGAATTGAGAGGAAGCTGTATTGATGGATTATTGCCACAGAATAGTATTATTAACGAAGGAAACTCATTTGAATTTTTTGATATTGTTTATAGAGGATTTGCAAAGTATCGTGAGGATTGTGAGTTTGCCCTTGACGGAATTGTAATAAAGCCTGCTGCAGAGTGCAGGAAACCGAATCTTAATAAAGATAGGCCAGTTGATTGTGTTGCCGTGAAGTTCCTTCCAATGATTAAGGAAACGGTTGTCAATAAAATTGAATGGCAGCTTGGAAAGACTGGAGAGTTTGTCCCAGTCATTGTATTTGATGAGATAATACTTGATGGAAAGAAAGTCAACAAGGCAAGTGGCCATAATTATGGTTATATTGTTGAGAAGAAGATATCAGAAGGTTCAAGAATCAAGATAAGCCTTGCTGGAGACATTATTCCTTTTATATATGATGTCGTATCATCTTCTGATGATTTTGCTGAACCAGTCATTGAAGGTTGCCATGTTGAAGGTTGTCACTTGATGAAGGATTTATCTGTAGTAGAGAAAATGGAGATTGACTTTATGGCATCATGTAGGTCACTGAACATTTCTGGTGTCGGTGATAAGCAGGCAAAGCAGATTTTCGATTCGTTGGAATATAAGGTTGACCATATTTTCTTTGTCACTGACGAACAGATTATGAAAGCATTGGACAGAGGAGAAAGCAAGACAGCAATGAATGCACTTGAGGCTATAGCTGACTGTAAGGCCAAGAAAAACCTTGCAGATGTTATTGCATCAATGAACATCAAGGATTGTGGTGTGAAGGCATCAGAACAATGCGCCAGGTATTTGATTAACAGCAGTCTTGTTGATTTCAGTGGCCTTTCAAGCGTTGGCTGGAAATGGGTTATTGACGCATGCTTGCCGTTTGACCCAGACAATGAGGCACACCGTACTCTTTATAAGCTGATGTCATTGTTAAGGCACAAGGACGCTTCTGAAGAAGGACATGAACTTGACAGATATAGAAATGGTTATTCTGTATCTGATATTGATTCAATCAAGGTTATGTTGACAGGTTCTCCTTTACATTATAAGAACAAGAAGGAATTCTTGTTGAAGAATCCAGAATACAAGGAAACAACGAAATGGTCGGAATGCAAGATTGTTTTCGCTGGAGACATTAACGGCAGTTCATCAAAGTTGGTGAAGGCCAGGAAATTAGGAATAGAGATTAGGGAATATTGATGGTTGGTCAAATAACGACGCGAAGCATTGACAAGGAAATAGAGCGTGAAATTGCATTGTATTGTGACAGGCATATATATGGGAAAGGAATAAAGTTCAAGAGATGCAGTGATGTCAATTTGCAGAAATCTGGTGTTGACGGTTATCTTACAATTCCTTCACTTGGGATTTATGATGCCAAGACGGATGAGAAGGCTGGTGCTCATTATGTAAACTGTCCTATCAAGACATATCTTATGGAGCTTTCCCAGATAACGAAAGCAGGGAAGGAAGTTGATGGATGGTTCCTGAGTGAGGAGAATGAGACAGAATATTATATGTTGATGTATCTGTGGGCCCAGGTGCCTCAATATGAGAAAGAAGGAAAGATGTGTTCTGAGTGGCAGAAGATAAAGGAGGGTAACATTACATTGATAGAGTATTATCTTGTGAAAAAAAGTGACATATTTGCTTATCTTGAAGAATGTGGGTTCACGAAGGAAAGGTTGCGTAATGCCGTAAGGTATCTTAGGGATAACCCGAATGTAGATAGGGTGACTACAAAGTATGGCTTTAAATTCGTGATATCCAGGTCTTTTAGGGAATGTCCAGTCAACATATGCATTGAGAAAAGGGTATATAACAAGATATGCAAGTTGCACAGATATGTAGGCAAGTTTGACTATGAGAATCTTGAATGACAATGTGTTGATTCACAGCGATAGGATTTGTTTCTCATCGCTATTTATTTTTATATAAAATACTCAAATGGGGAACAAGATAGTTTTAAAGACGGAATCTGACGTTGCATTATCAAATTATAGGCCAAAAACTGACTTATATTCTAATGAGGCTTTCAAATTTTCTGGCAAACAGGTTGGGGATGGTTATGTCGGTGATATTACAGTTGAAAAAAACATGCATACAAATGAGAGGAAAATTGCAGTTGGTGTGGTGGCGCAATATAAAAACAAGAATATTGAGACTCCTTTTATTACGATAACCCAACAGGCTCACCCTAAGTATTATGTTGAGGGAGAGACAAAGGTCAGCAAGGATTATTTTGACGAGTTCGGAGGTGTATTCACTGTTTCTACCTATGCAAAGAAGGAGGACTACCCAAACCATGTTGTCAATTCAGATTATTTTAATCTTATAATAGAAGGAGGCGGAAATGCTGTAACTAATATAAGTGAACCTATTGAAACTGAAGAGGCATTGTTATGGACTGTTACGATAAGTAAGAACACAGGCCTTGAAGAAAGGACATTATATGTAAGGGTTAATTTTGATGACAAGAATGACAGCACATGGTCAAGTAATCCGTTGACGGTGACGCAATCTGCACATGTGCCTGTAAAAACACCTCCAGTATTCAGTGCAAGCCAATTGCTTGTAGATTATACAGGTGGCGACATTATGGTAACAAGCTATTACAGCATTGACGGAGTACAGATGCCAATCAACCCAGTTTCTGTTGTTGACAGCACTTTCACAGAGGGTACTAACTACATATTCAGTGAGACTGCTGATACAATGACAAGGACATTGAGAATCCTTAAGAACGAGTCTGAGGAGACCCCTAACGGAGAGCCGAATAAGAGCATGTATCTGAAGATACAGAGTCCGTTGGATGGAAGCGAGATGAGAATAGGTCCTATACGGCAGAAAACGAAAAAACAGGGTACATATGAATTCAATTTTACAAACGGGACGATAGAGAGGAAAATAATCAAGCCTTTTTCGTATAACGGACAGGATTTTGAAATAGGAATTGTCTCTCTTAAGAGATATGTTGATTCAGCAGAGACTTTGACTTTAGGTGTTACCTGTACTTATTCCAATGCTGGTTTCTTTAGCGGTCAACCTGAATTTGACGGCTCTGTATTGAAGTTCCATATATCGGAAAACACGGGAAAGTCAAGGGCATGCACTGTCACGATTAAACAGGACAAGGAGGACGGACAGACTGTAACGATGCCAGACTTGAAGCTTCATGTATCGCAGTTTGCAAAGGAAGAAGAAGGTGTCCTGCCGTATTTTGACTATATGATAATGACTGTTGCCAGTGACATGTTCGGTGGAATGGATTTGGATACCATGGTATATGCAAAGGACATGCCGAGTGACTATATGTATTACAAGTGTGTCGGTTCCCAGGCGAATGAATACTTAGGCGAAGTTGAATTCCCGTCTGCACAATTCCAATTTACTGATTACGGTGATACAAAGAACAACACATTGCGGTGGGCTGGAGACAACACGATGGTCGGTGCAGAGTCGTTTCTGATGACTTCAAGAAATTTCATGACAGAGGCATTCGTCCTGTCTCAAATGAAGGCTGGAGAAACTGAATTCGATGTTGATGTGTATTGTAATTTTGCCGATGAAAAATATACGGGAATTTCAACGATAAGGGTTGAGTGCTATAACAGTGACAACGGTGCTGTAATAATTGACAATCCGTATGCATACGGTTCGAGCATATTCAAACCAGATGAATTGGCAATACGTTCTTTTGCTGATTTCTACAATGTTAGGGTGTCATCGGAAGGCTCAGACAAGGGAGAGTATTTCAAGGATGACGGTGGTTATACCAAGATAGGTACATTTAAATATATGTATTCCACTTGCATATGGAATTTTGCATTGGAAGAGGGCGTTGTGCCAAAACCGAAGGAATCTGAAAAGGATGCATACAGGGAAGAGATAGAAGGAAAGAATTATCTTGAAAAGATATGGCATATGGGTTCGTCAAAATTGAATGATGAGTATCTTTTCGGTTGCCTGTATGATATGGATGGAAGCCAGGCGTTTGATTTGTTCACATTGGGTTCAACTGGAGAGTGCCACATAAATTCTGATAACATGCAGCATGCGTTTTACATGTTCTCGTTGTATTATGACCAGACTAGGTATCAGATAACGAAATTCGCAATTCTTGGCCCTGGTTTGTCACCAAAAGACAGTGACTGGATTGACCAGTTCTATAAAGGGTTGATGACATGGCATACGTTAAACAATGGGAATGATGACTGCCTCTGGATATATTGGAAAGAGACTGATTCAAATGAACCAGAAACATCAAGTCTTGTGGAACGTTCCTCTTATCACATAGGTACTCCTCCGTCAACCGTGCCTAAAACAGCTATAACTGGACAATTGTACGACCCTGACACGAACATAACGTCACAGTTCACGATAGACACTGGTAGCACAGACGGTACTGGGACGCGCAGGATAACTTGGAAAGACACGGCGAATGGTGATACGTCAGTAAACAAGTACGTTGTTTTCAAGAGTATAGATTATGACCATTCTGGAAGGCGTTTGCTTGGTGTAGAACAATATTCTACAGTTCCGCTTTATACTTCGGTCAAGAATTTTATAGACTTTAAATACTATTACAATTCTGTCAAAAAGAACATATTGTTCAAATGGGGAGAAACTGGTTCAATTGTGAGGAAGATAGTTGAAGTATATGTTCATAACACTACAAGTTCAGACTTGGATATTTATATTTCTTACGGTTTTTCTGATATAAAGAACGTGGAACCTTTAAGATGGGCTTCAGCCGCTCTTAATGCATCGAAGCCAGGAAATACCTACAAGCCAGTCGGCCAATTCACTGTAGTTAAAGAGCCGATAACATATCTGTGGTTCAAAATCAGTGCAAGCAATTCATCGGGTTCATATGGACCATGCAAAGTATGGGAGGTGTTCAATGCAAAATATGAATATATAGCATACACCCCAACTAAAGATGAATGCTATATATCCGAATTTCCTCCTTCAATCAACATTTGACGAAGGTATAGCCGTTAATTGATGGTATAATTCCATTTAATACACGGTTTACGTAGTGATAGGTCAAATCAAGGTCACGTAGGGCATCAATCATAAAGGCATAGTGCTTGTAAAACTTTTTAGTTTTTGCAATATAGCAGTCTATGCCTTTATTAGCCCTGTCATCAAGTTTGCAGTTTATGGGCTTTTTCGGTAAGTATTTCTTAACGTCAACATTGTGCTTCAATGCCCATCTGTACAGATATGGGTGAGCAATGTAGAAGTCATTGACACACTTGTAGTCCTTGATTTTTTCCTCGATTTCTTTAATCCGTTTGTCGTGTGGTATCATATTATTAAAATTTACATATATTCAATAAGTATAAACGAAATTGAAAATTGTTGAACCATGAATGATATTTCACTTGGCTATATATTTATATATAAAAGTTTAGGATGAGATTTTTTATCAACCATATAGATGACAGTTCAATCGCCAATGACGAAAAGGTCCTTCCGATATTGTATATGATGTTAATAAATGACGGAAGGCACGATTTCCACAAGTTCCATGAGATGATACAGAATGCAGACATAGTATTCTCAATGGTTGATGTAGAGACTGGCGTATACAAGATAGCAAATTCTCCAGCATTCATCAAGAAGATTGACGACGAATGCTGCACTGAGGAATATGAAATAGGATATCAGTTCATAAAGAGACAGGTATCTGTTCCTGGGACATATAGGGGCATATTCACAATCAAGTTCCGCGATGATTTGAAAAATGACAATTATGAATATCCGCAGGGTGTACTGGCAATGCCTATTAGGGAGGAACTTGAGATAATAGTTAGATAGAAATGAAGCATAGATGGTTGGTTGTTAGTTTGACCAGCCATTTTTTTTAATAAGTGTCTGAACATTTTGTTCCTGACTGTCAATAGAAAACATTTCTGCCATTTGAGATATTTAGTTCAAAGTTTCACACGAATTGATATTTATTGAAAAAGTATCATTAATTATAATGGCAACAGACAGAATTCAATTGCAGGCTTTAAGGAGCAAGGATGTTCTTAGTGGTAGCACGGCTAACCTTGAGGTTGCGAAATATTTTGATGGCAAATGCTCACCAAAGCTGCCGACAAAGGACCAGCTTGAATTTGGAGAGATTGCCTTAAACATAACAAAAGGTTACGAAGTCATAGCGATAAAGAACTATGACGGCGAAATTGTGTATCTGCCATTCAATGTGGCATCGAAACTACTGGACCAGAAGGTTACATTGGATGAGCTTAAGGAATATGCACACACATCAATAGACAAGCTCAAAGAGGATACTAAGAATTTATTTGGTAGTGTAGAAGCTTTCCGTGCAGAAGTTAACGAAAAGATAGATAAAAGCATTCAAGGTGTATTGGATGAATTATCACAACAAATATCAGGGCTTAGTGCGACAACATCAAGCCAGATGGCTGAGCTTGCAAAAGAACTGCGCGAAGAGATTAAAAAGTCTATATCCGACAATGAAGCACTCAATGGCCTTATAGAAGAAAGGATTAACGCGAAAATCAAGGCATTAAGTGCAGAGACAATAAGCCTTATCGAGAGCACAAGCGGTGAGACAAACCAAAAGATTGATACAGTCAACAGTGATTTGTCCAATAGGATTAATGACTTGGCAAGTGACACTAAGTCCAAGACTGATGCACTGAGTGGGAAGACAGATGAACTGGATGAAAAAATAATCTCAACTAAGGCCGACCTTGAGAGCAAAGTGGAACAATCCTCATTGGCTACAGATTCCAAGATAAATAGCCTTCGTAAAGAGACAGACAATGAAATTGCTGGCTTAAAGACAACGCTTGAGGAGAAGATAGACAAGGTGGAGGCAGATACTTCAACTAAGATTGATGAGAATGTTGCCACTTTGAACGGTAAGATAAATAAGGTAGAGTCTGACAGTGTTTCACGTGACAATGCAATAAATGAACGCATAGACAATCTGTCATCACAAACCACTGACAAGATAGAAGAACTTGGAAATAATATTGATGGTATCAGAAATGATTTTACAAAATCTGATGAAGCAATTCGAAAAGAGATAGAAGGCTTGTCCGGGAAGACTGATGAACACATCAATAATGTCTATACATATATCAATGCAGAGGACGAGAAACTTAAAGCGGAGATATTAAAGGCATCAAGCGGATATACAGATTCAGAGATAGGCAAGCTGAAGTCTTCAACGGAAAAGGATTTGTCAGATGCCGTCAGTGGGCTGGATACAAAGATAGAAAAGGCTAAAAGTGATGCTTTAACACAATCAAAGCAATATACTGATTCTGAGATTGATAAGGTATCTGAAAATTTAAACACTACAACGGGTTCGTTGGCGGTTGATATTGACAACCTAAGGACTGAGACAGATTCAAGGATAAAAGGCCTTAAGCTCAATGACTTAAGTGATGTTGATACGACAAAGGAAGTAGGTGAAGGAATTGAAATAATTTCAAAGTCTGGAGATACATGGGTAAATTCGACAATCGGGCGTGCTTCTGGAGACAAGGAAGGTCTTGTTAGGATTGGTGAAGGACTTGAGTCAAAGGACGGTGTTGTAAGTGTTATACCTATTGTCGTTGACGACAAAGTTACGGCTGATTCAAAGAATCCTGTGTCAAGCAAGGCTGTATATGGTGAGATTGACGGCATCAATACCAAGTTAGGCGGTGTTCATGCGACAATCGGCGACCTGGATAAAGATTTGAAGCAGATAATAATTGACGATGAAGAGGTTACTGCTGGCTATGCCGTAAGGATGAACTATTCGCTTGGATTTGATGAAAATGCCATTTACGTTCCTACAACACCATCATTGAAAAATAAGAACGTCACTGAGGCTATTGATGCCATATATAACAAAATAGGCAATGATGTATATAATTCTTCTGAATCTGTAAAGACAGAAATTTGGAAGGAAGTCAATGATGCAATAAACGCACTCAGTTCCGAGACTAAATCAAAGCTTGATGAATTTGAGAAATATTTGTATTCTGACAAGACAATGCATTTTGAGCGTACTGTCACATATGAGAGTCTTGTAAAACTTGTGAAGCAATCAAAGCTTCGGTGGGGTGTGCTTTATAGGCTTACAAACTACCAGGCAACTGTAAATAGTCGTCTTACGAAGGCATCGACAAGGCTTGAAGTCGTTGAGTCAGAACCGAACACGAACAATGGTTTTGACATATTGTTAAGGGCAACATCAAACAGTACATTGAATGAAAACTGCATGTTTATGAAATCTGTAAACGGCGATTATTTTAGGGATTCTGTTGTTGAGTGTTGGCAGGGAAAATATTCGTTGTTCAATGACCGTACAAGGTTCGAATGGGCTGACCCAAACGGT
>NFZD01017391.1_pt1 | contig 11524 bp, 17 predicted proteins | sample 1095381 | NCBI WGS metagenome assembly NFZD01 (sample SAMN03609891, study PRJNA323583) | gut metagenome | isolation source: feces | host: Rattus norvegicus | place: Denmark: Riget | collected 2013 | reverse complement strand
GATTTTTTAATTGATTCGATATTAGGTGGAATTTGTATTTCGATTTCAGGAATAGTATTTCTGAATGTTAGTGGAGTTATAGGTTCAGTCTTATTTGCATTTGGATTGTTGGCAATAATTCATTATAGATGGTGCTTATACACAGGCGGGGCAGGCTTTATTTTTGATTTTAAACAATTTATGTGGTTACTATTTGTATTATTTGGTAATATTGTAGGTTGTTTTTTAGTCGGAAGTTCAGTTAAATATACCGAACCATTTTTGGTTGAAAAAGTAACTAACATAATTAATAATAGATTAATGTTAGAACCATTGCAATGTATATTGTTAAGCATAGGTTGTGGTTTTATTATGATAACTGCCGTTAAATTTGCGAGAGAAAATAAGTTTTTACCATTATTATTTGGTGTGCCTGTTTTTATACAAAGTGGCTTTATTCATAGTATTGCAGACGCTTTTTATATTTCGGTATTACCATTTGATTATATAAATGAACATTTTAATGATTTAATTGTTTATTATGGTTTAATTGTATTAGGTAATTTTATTGGTTGTAATTTAGTTAGAATTTTAAAATTTGATAGAACTGCATAAATTAATTTATAATATATGAAAGAAATAAAGTATATAATTGGTGATGCAACAAATCCTTCGGTAAATAAGGGTGAGTATTCTGTTATTTGTCATTGTTGTAATACATTAGGTGCCTGGGGCGCAGGTTTTGTTATACCACTTGGTAAACGTTATCCTTCAGCCAAGCAAAATTATATGGCAATGATTAAAACTTATGGAACCAGTGAACGTTTGGGGAAAGTAGGTTATGCTAAAGTAAATAGTAACATTGTAGTTGCTAATATAATGGGTCAAGAACGGATTTATACTACAAGTGATGGTAAAATACCATTGGATTATGATGCCTTGAAAGAAGGTTTTGTTAATGTGTATAATAAGTTCAGTCAAATAAATGTACCATTTACAATACATATGCCCAGAATTGGTTGTGGATTGGCAGGTGGAAAATGGGAGAAGGTTGCTGAAATAATTAAAGATGTATTTTTGAAAAATAACGTAGATGTATTTGTTTATGATTTAAAATAAAAGATATGGGACATGAAACAATTGTAACAAAAGGTAAAAGGTTGTCTTTCTTGCTAAGACATGATACTGAATATAATTTTGATAAAAATGGATGGAGAAATGTAAGTGATTTAATCAAAAATCATAATTATACAATTGATGAGTTAAATGAAATTGTTGAGACCAATGATAAAAAACGTTATGAATTTAATTCAGATAAAACAAAAATAAGAGCACGTCAAGGACATTCCATTAATGTTGATGTTGAATTAAAGGAAATGACACCACCTGATATTTTATATCATGGTACTGCGACAAGATTTCTTGATTCAATTTATGATAAAGGAATTGTAAAGGGGAGTAGAAATCATGTACATTTGTCAAAAGATGAAGAAACTGCCATTAAAGTAGGGCAACGTCATGGCAAACCATATGTACTCAAGATAGACACTAAGAAAATGAACAAAGACGGAATTAAATTTTATCTGTCTAATAATGATGTATGGTTGACCGATTTCGTAGATAAAAAGTATTTTATGTAATGGAACTAGATGTAATAAAAAAGTATATGCAAAAACATTGGCTTCTGAAATAGTACCTGTTAGTTTAAAAGATATTAAGCCTAAAAATACTTTATTTAAATTTGTTATTGGTCAAGAAAAACCTAAAAAATTCATTGATTTAACAGAAGAAGATTTACATTTGTTTAAAACACATAATATGCAATATGTTTCAAATTTTGAAGAATTTAAGGAACACTATATTAAATATGAACAAGAAAATATAGTTTATTATCGTATTAAACGTGGAAAATTATTCGGTAATGGATGGATTAATGAAAATGGTAATTTAAAATGTGCAATTAGAGTTTTTTAAAATGGAAAATAAAGAATTAAAAAGTATTGTAACAAATGATGATATTACAGGTAATATAAAGATAGTCAATCTTAAAGAAGAAGATGATAAATCAAATTGGAATGGTCAAAATTTGTTAGGTCAAGTATTGGATGAGGTAAGAGAAACTTTAATTAATTAATGAAAACAAACAATTTTAAAAATAAATTATATGAGACAAATTATTACACATTTTACGGATAATGATTTATATACATTTACTTGTCAGTATTATATCTTGATGAATTATCCTCACGCAGAAGTTGAATATTCGTTCTTTGACCGTAATAAAACAAAATATCCTCTTGGATTTGGTGATATGCTTCGTGAGCAAATGTCATATATGAAGAATGTAAAAATTACTGATGAAGAAATTGATTTCATGAAAAAGTCGTGTTATTATCTTCCTGATTGGTATTTTAACTTCCTGAGAGGTTATACATTTAATCCTAATGAAGTAACCATTTCACAAGATAATGAAGGTTATCTCGATATCAAGATTTCTGGTAAATGGTGGTCTACTATTATGTGGGAAATGCCAATCCTTTCTTCTATCTCTGAATTGATGCATTTTGTTAAGGCTGATGATAAGAAGATTGATATGAATGTTGAATATACAAGAGCAAGACTGAAGGCAAGAACACTTCTTAATGCTGGAATTAAGTTTGCCGATATGGGTACTCGTAGAAGATTTAGTAGTGAACTGCAAGATATTGTCATTAAGGCATTCAAGGATGAATCTGATAATTTTGATAAGACATGTGTGCTAGGTAAGACAGTTGGTAATTTCAATGGTACTTCAAATGTTTATTTTGCTATGAAGTATAATTTGAAGCCAATTGGTACTATGAGTCATCAAATTATCAGTTTTGAAGAAATTATGACAAGTATCACTGAATGTAACTATTCTGTAATGGATAAGTGGTGCAAGACATATGATGGTTCACTTGGTATTTTCCTTTATGATTGCTTTGGTGATAAGGTATTTTTCAATAACCTATCACGCAAGTATGCGATGCTATATGACGGATTGCGTGTAGATAGTGGTGATAATATGGAACAATTATGGAAGATTGTGGAAAAATATAATTCACTTAATATAATGCCAATTACTAAAAAGGTTGTATTTAGTAATGGTTTGAATGGTGATGAAGCAATTTCATTGCATAAAGAGGTTCACCGACATGTAGATGATTCTTATGGTATTGGTACTTGGTTTACTTGTGGTTTTGATGAAATATCATTTGAAAGTATTACTGTTCCCTCAGTTGATGTTAAACCAATGAACATTGTCATTAAACTTACAAAGGGTAGGTATTCAGATAGACACTCATGGCAAAACTGTGTAAAACTTTCTTGTGATAAAGGTAAATCAGTTGGAAGCAGTGATAAGTGTAAATATTTGTCATCTTTGATTGATAATTTAAATTAATATCGTTTAGAACATTGATTTATAGTTTTTCTTAAATCATTGATAGAGAACAGGTATAACTCTATCAATGATTTTTTGTATGAACGTTGATAATTTAGTTAATAATGAGCATATTTATATAAGAAGAACTATTTCTTTCAATAAAGAAATATATGATAAACTAATAATTATATTCTTATATAAAAGACAAAATGGCAGATAAAACTAAATTTCAACAGTTGTTGGATGACATTAATGCACACATTAATTCTACAAACAATCCGCACGAAGTAAATTCAAAATGTATGTTAGGTCTTGATAAAGTAGACAATACTTCTGATGCAAATAAACCAGTAACTACATTATTGGCTAATGAATTAAGTAAAAAAATGAATGTCAATGACATTTATAATTTTACAAAAGAAGATGAAACAAAAGATTTAACGACTTTACCTTGGTCAGCAGCACAAGGTTATTCTATGAATAACACTATTGATGCTTATCAAAAACAAGATACAAGTGAATTAGAAGCACGTATTGCAAAATGTGAAAACGATGTTTAATTAATGTTTGAAAAATAAATTTTTATTTATTATTATAAAATTATGAGTCAATTTAAAGTATTACACAAAAAAAGTTCAGTTGTTACTGACGGAGAACCAAAGTTACCAACTTCAGGTGACTTAGAATATGGTGAAATTGCAATTAACTTTGGTGCAGGTGCCGAAACAATTTCATTAAAAAATTCAGATGATGAAATAGTATCGTTACGTATGAGAGATGATTTATCCGTTGCTGCAAGTGCATTAGCCGCACATGAAGCAAGAAATGATAACCCACACGGTGTTACAAAAGCACAGGTTGGTTTATCTGATGTAGATAATACACCTGATATGGATAAACCATTATCAACAGCACAGCAAGCAGCCGTTAATTCTAAATTGGATAATGCAGCTAATGGTGGTGTAGTTAATAACCTTACCACAAATGACATGACAAAAGCATTATCAGCAGCACAAGGTGTTGCATTATCTAAAAAAATTGATGAGATGACTGGTGGTGCTATTGCAGACCTTACGGCACTAGAAGACAGAGTTGCTGGCGTGGAGGAAGAAATAGAAACTTCTTCATCTTATATAGATAATACACTTGCACCTAAAGCAGAAAGTTTATTAACTTTAACAATTTAAATAAATTTTTTAATTTAATTTTTAATAATGTCAAAAGTACTTGAAACCAAATTAATCGGTGTCTACAATAATCTTGTTACAAATGAAGCCCAACTTGGGGTTTCTAAAAAGGGTATTGCAGATGCACTACGTTTCAATGGTATCACAAATGTATCTGATACCGAAACGTTTGCACGTTATGCCGAATTAATTCGTAGATTAAAATCAGCAAATGCTATGATTTTGGAATTTACTATTCCAGATACAGCAGTTACAGCCTATAAAAGAACCGTTATTTTACCGATGTCATTTGGAAACGCTGGTAATAATGGTGCAAGTTGTAATAGCATTGCTAAAGAAGTTATTGCCGCAGATACATATGTGGCACGTAAATCATCTCGTAAAAAATCAGCAAAAATTAATGAAGATGACGAACATCTAATTGAAGATATGTATGGTAATATAATTACTGACTGTCTTTATGTTCCTTCAATGGATGATGTTGAACAATATTTGACAGAAGAACAGGCAAATGAGTTTATCGAAAGTGCCGAAAATCTTGGTATTGATTTAACGTCATTAGATGAAAACGATGGAATAATGCCATTAGAAGAAAGTGGCAAATTTGAGCCAGATTCGAGTGCGACTTATTCCTATACAGTTGATTGGGGTGATGGAAGTGGCGAATTTATCTATCGTCATACAAATACATATGCTCAAAATAAACAAGCCATATGGCATACTTATGATAGACCTGGTGTTTATAATGTAACAATAAACGGTGTTTATAAACGTATGTATTCTAATACTATTTCACTTTCAAATTGGGTAGAAAATGGAGATACTGTCAAAGATACTGATGGTACTGTTTTGATAAATGAATTAAACTATAATATGCATTATGGTTTAACCTCAGTTATTGCTTGGGGTAATACATTACTTACGAATATGGCAAATGCTTTCTGTTATTGTCAAAATTTAACAGATATTCCAATGTATGATACGACTAACTCATTTATTGATGTTACCAATTTATCATATGCATTCTATCAATGTTCTAAGTTGTCTTCACTACCATTCAATGCCAATACGAATAAAGGTCTTTTCTCTGGTTGTGATAAAGTAACAACATTCTCAAGTTGTTTCGCTCATTGTACAGGTATTAAATCTTCAATTCCTGTTAAATTAATGGATGGCTGTACAAATGTAACATCAGTAGCCAATATGTTCGGTTATGCTGGTTTTACTGGTGATATTCCTGTTGGTTTGCTTGAAGGTATGATTGCTTTAACAAATGCTTCTGAAATGTTCGCAAACTGTAAATTAAATGGTGAACTATCATCTGACTTGTTTAAAGATTGTCCTAATATTACTACTATTTATCGTTTATTCTATAACTGTACAGGTGTAACAGGACGTTTAACACGTAATTTTATTGGTGGATTAAATAAGTTAACTGATATGCGTCAAGCCTTTTATGGTTGTACAAACATTACTGGTATAGATTCTGATGCTTTCTATGATATTAAATCAGATGGTATCAACTGTCGTGATGCTTTCTACAATACTGGTATAACTGAAATTCCAAGTGGTTTATTAACTGCAATAACAGGTAAAAATCATTTAATGGAACGTATGTTCGGTAATTGTAAAAAACTAACAAGTGTTGCTGCAACTTCTTTTGTAAATCTTAAAGTTTCTAATGCACGTGGTATGTTTGGTGGATGTACTAGTTTAACATCAGCATTACCTAACGCAAATCCAGATTGGAATACTTTTGAAGGTATTAACCGTTGGTATGGTGTGTTTGCAATGTGTCCATTAAGTAATATCAGTGGTGTTCCTATTGAACTTGGTGGCGATGGTGAACGTAGATTCCCTGAAGGTAGCGTTGGTAAAATTGCATTAAAAGATGGCACTTTTGTAGAAGGTAAAGACTATACTTTTAATGGTAATAATAAACCTGTTGGTATTGTATATGCCGATGTTTATCTTGATCCATCTAAGTCAGTTCCTACGATTGCTAATGGTCAAGGTAATGTTGTTTCGAAAGATACTGCTGGCGCAAAGCATAAATTATTTATCACAGTATTTAACGATACAACAAGAGCATGGACAAATGGTCAGGTAAATGCTGAAGATATTATAACTATTACTTATACAAATACTATAGCCGTTGCTTATAATAGTTATACTTGGGATGAAAGTGGTTCTACTGCCACATTAAATAATACTCGTTATAATGGTGAGGCATATACTAAAGCAATTAACGATTGGAGAATTAGTAAGGGTATGGCAGAATTAGTTGATGGAGTATATACTAAAAATGATAATGACAAGTATGATGCCGTTGAATATGTAATGTCGTATAATGGTATAGAAGGTATAAATGTACAAAAACTTGATAAATATAAACCATTCTTACCTGATGCTGCTGACCTTTGGGATCAATTTGTAATGAAATATTTTATCCAAAAAATTATTAATTACGTGATCGCAGGTGGTAATGGATATACTGCAAGTAATTGTACATCAATGCGTGATGAGACAACTTACTGGGCTTCAGCAGAGGGCGATCAGGCGAATGCTTGGTGTTGCTACACTGGCTATGCATATGTCAACTTCAACGTTAAGTGGAATAGCCGTTTCGTCCGTCCGTCTCTTGCTCTTGACGTAGCGCAAGCGTAGTCCTCTTAGCGAAGCGTTCTTATTATCCCTTGTTTTGGCAAGGGATAATATCTTTAAAAGGGAACTTTTCAGTTCCCTTTCCTATAAAAATTTAGAAAAAAGTTAGTTTAAACAAAAAATTATAAAAAATATTTATATGGCATCTTATAATAATTTGGAGATATATCGTCAGTCAAGTGATATGTCTAAAGAATTAAGAAGAAGTATAAACAACATGCCTCGGCAATATAAGTTTAATATTGGAATGAGAATTATAAACTTATTGAGTGATATTAAATATCAGATTTACTTATGTAATACAAGATTTAATGAAGAAAGGTTAGTTGAGATTAGGAAATTAAAAGATATGTTAGCACATTTAAAGATATATCTTGAAGAATGTATTGAGGATAAGGTGCTATTATTAAATACAAAATTTTCGATACAAACACCATTAAAACGTTTGAATGATACAATTACGCAAACTAAAAAATGGGATTAGCATCTGCTGAATAAAAAATATTCATTTATAACAAAAAATATTCAAAAAAAGGTATACTCATTGAGAGCACAAGAAAATAGAAAGAAATTAAAGGAACAGAGTGCTCGTAACCGTGTTACGAGAATCGCTCTTAAAACAACTTGGTAATGGTGCTTTTGAGCCTAAGAAACTTAAACGTGAGAAGGTTAAGGAAGTATTATTATCGTTTCGGAGAAACTTGCAAGATAATGCAAGGAGTGAATGTACAGAAAGTAGATTGACTACTTTTGATTATGTTTAATTCTTCGGAAGATTATAAAAGTAAATATAAGCTGTTGTTAAATAAAATGAGAAGTGAGTTTGTAAAACTATGTCCTAAACCAATACAAACATTTTAATTTATTTTTATATTATCTTATAAATCGGTATATTTGAAAAAAAAATAATTTTATGGAGAAACATTTTGGAAAAATATTATTAGGTAGTGTAGTAATTATTGGTTGTATTTTTTGGCTAATTTTTAGTTTTAAGACTACTTGTTTATTTCTTGGAGCATTTAATTTATTGATGTTTGTCAATATTTCATTTACTTCGTTATGTAATGTCCTTGTTGGTAGAGAGATTAATGTAGAGAATGACGTATTTTGGAAAATAACATTTATCATATTAACTTGTATTTTTTCTTGTTTATTTTTTAATGTATAACATATGGAAACTTTGACATACTCCCACGTCTAAAGACTATGGGATTCTTGGCTCAGACGTAACCGCCCCAAATCATTTGATTTATCGGTCTTACCATTACTAACCAATTCGGAAATGCCCTTCCGAAGTATATTTTTAGCTGCGTTGACATCACGGTCATGTATCTGCCCGCATTGCGGACATACCCATTCCCTATCTTTCAACATCAGTTTATCGTTTTTATAACCACAATCACATAATTTACTGGATGCATACCATCTGTTTATCTTATGAACGACTACGTTATATTTATTCGCAACTTGTTCAAGGATATTGATAAATGTGCCGTGAGAAAGGTCAGAGACCTTTCGTCCCCACATTTTCATCATTCCGTTAAGATTCAAGTCCTCAATGAATATATAATCGTATTTACGACAGAGGTTATGTGCCAGTTTCCACATGAAATCAGTACGTTTATTAACGAGATTCTCTTGCAGTCTGCAATAAGATAGACGTGCTTGCTCCTTATGGTTACTTCCTTTCTGACATTTTGAAAGGTGTCTGGACGCTTTTTTAACGTCTTTAATGGAACGTTTAAGGAACTGAGGGCTATCAATACGCTCGCCATTGGATAAAGTCATATACGTCTTTAAGCCAAAGTCAATGCCTACGGATGCACCATCATGTGACTTTCTGTAAGTCATTGGTTGGCAATCGGTTATAATATATACATAATACTCCCCCAAATGGGAACGTTTAATTTGTACCATCTTGATATTGCCCTTATATTCTCTTGAATAGGAGAAACGAAAACGTTTCCTTATTTTATTGATTATCAGTTCATTACCATTTAAGGCGTAACCGCCTTGTTTGAAGGCGAATGAAACGAAATCCTTTACCCTTTTGAATTTGGGAGGTCGTTTGGCAATATGTTTAAAGAATCTATTATATGCCGTATCAAGACGCTGTATAATCTCCTGTACTGTTTGCGAATGTAATAAGTTACGTTTAATACGTTTTGCGAAGTGCTTCTGCATTTTCGCAGAAGAAACATAAGCCTTATATAAAGCATAATAACGCTTTTGCAAGGCAAGAGCATGATTCCATACAAATGCGGATTCCCGAAGCATCGCATCGAGAAACCTCACGTTTTTGTTTTTGTATAATTTATATTTGTATGAAATCATAACGTTATTAATTCGTTTATATATAAATAGTCTAATCTTTTGAAAAAATTCAAAAGATTAACAAAAATTATAAAATAATTTTTGCGTAATACATATTAATATAGTATCTTTGTATAAAGAAATCGAATAGAATATGGCAGAACGATGGAAAAGAAATAACGCATGTGTATATAATTTGGGATATCATCTGATATGGTGTACCAAATACAGACGCAAGGTATTAACTGATGGTATAGATGAATATCTGAAGAAATGTCTGTTGGAAAAAGCAAACCAAAACGGATGGCAGATAGAACAGATAGAGGTAATGACAGAACATGTGCATATATTCATTAAAGCAACTCCAACGGATTCAATTGCATATATAGTAGCACAGTTAAAGGGATATAGTTCACATAAACTAAGGAAAAGATATCCAGAATTATGGAAACGCTTACCTAATCTATGGACAAGAAGTTACTATGTGGAGAGTTGTGGTAGTTTGAGTGAAGAAAATATTAAAAAATATATAGAGAAACAGAAAAGGAGTTTCAATTCATCCCACGACTGAAGCCATGGGCTTTCTTGAAAAGGTATTCGTAAAGGTGGGTATGCTGATACTGGAAGATATGATGTTTATCAAGATTGGAAAACAGAAGAAGAATATATCAATTGGATGGTATCAATTTTCAATAAAATTGATAATGTATTGAAAAAAGATGGTGTCATTATTTTTAATATAAATTATTCAATTGAAAATCCGATATTACCATATAAAGTAATCTGTGAGATAGATAAAATGACTAATTTTAGTCTTGTTGATACGATTATATGGAAAAAGAAAAATGGTATTCCATTTCCTGCTAATAAAAGAAGATTATCTCGTTTATTTGAAAATATATTTGTATTCGCAAGGAAAAATGAAACTAATACATTTAATACAAATAAACAAGTCAAATCTATTTCTGAAAAAACTGGACAAAAATATTATGAAGTAAAATATAATCATATTGAAGCAGCAAATAATGATGGAAAATGTACATTAAATCAAGCGACTTTCTCAAGTGATTTATGTAAACAATTACTTGATATATACGCTCTTCCTAATTCTATTGTATATGACCCATTTATGGGAACAGGGACAACGGCAGTTGCTTGTAAAATGATGAAATTGAACTATATTGGTAGTGAAATATCATCAGAACAATGTAAATATGCATTAAATAGATTAAGTAGCAATGGAAACTGTTAATACTTTTTATAGTAAAAGAGTATGGTTAAATCCAAATAATAGTCCATCTACAGGTAATATAATCGCTTTTGATGGTATTGAAACTATTGACGGTAAACCATATATAAGTCAATTTTTTAAAATTTCTGATTGTTATCATATAGCAAATATACATAAAGCAGAATATGACACCGAAGAAGATTTTTTAAATAAAATGATTTTAATGAGAGATGAAATAAATTTATTTATAGAACATTTAAAAAACAAAAAAGAAAATAAAGATGAATAAGAAATTTTTTATAAGCATTCCTATTACAGGACAAGAAGAAACTGCAAAGGTTCTATGTAAAGAATATAAGAAGCAATTAAGCGAGAAATACCCGTCAATTGATTTTATCACACCATTTGAGATTAATCTTGAAAAGAACAAACCAGACTCATATTATATGGGTCGAGATATCGAAAAACTAATGGAATGTGATGGTATCGTATCAGTTGAAGGTTGGCAGAAATCTAAGGGTTGTCAAGTTGAACGATTTACTGCTAATATATATGGATTAAGAATTTATGATATTAAAGATTTATTAAAGAAATAAAGATGACTGAAAAAAATATATTTAAGTTAGAACGTAATTTTAAAAATGCATATGAAGATTATGTAGATTACATATTTAATTTACTTGTTCAATCAAATCTAACTAAATATGATTTTAAAAGACCAATAAGTTTCATATCTATAAGTTA
>NFZD01001081.1_pt1 | contig 11524 bp, 11 predicted proteins | sample 1095381 | NCBI WGS metagenome assembly NFZD01 (sample SAMN03609891, study PRJNA323583) | gut metagenome | isolation source: feces | host: Rattus norvegicus | place: Denmark: Riget | collected 2013 | reverse complement strand
AGCCCTAATGAAAAGAAAAAAAGCAAAGAATTAAATAAAACAGAATCTAGTGAAAAACAAATGCTATCAGTAGATTCGTTAATAAATGAAATTATTTCTTATCCGATAGAAAATAAAAATCTTGTAGAGAGCCTACAATTTTTAAGTTATATTAGAGATAAATTTACTAAAATAAAAAATGATGTAAGATGAATTCATAGACTACATGTCCATTATTGTGGAAAAAGCAGATTTTATTCATTATGACTTGTTTATTTTACATTTTGTAATGTGTTTTATAGATGTAGTTTGGTTAAAGTTCCCTGCTGCTGGCAACTGTAACAATGGCAGTGTCAAAAACGTAGGCAATAACGGTAACTATTGGTCTAGTTCTCTTAACACTAATAATAGGCAGAACGCCTACAACTTGAACTTTAACAGTAACAATGCTAACTGGGATAACAACATCAACCGCTGCTACGGCTACGCAGTTCGTCCTGTGGTTGGTTTGAGCACTCGTCTTAGGTCATTTTATGCTATAAGTATTTGTTTACTTATGGCATTTTTTGTTATATATATATATGTATACTGTTACAAAAACAAAATTGTTATTCGATTTATATTATGCGTTTCAATGCGCAAAGAAGCATAAATCCTCAAAAGAATATGTAAAAGTATTTGAAAAAAATTTACATAAAAACCTAATTGAACTACGTGATGAAATATATGAAAGAAAATATAAACCCCAGCCTTCTGTTTGTTTCATTATTACAGACCCCAAAAAACGTGAAATATTTGCTGCAAATTTCAGAGACAGAATAGTACACCACCTCTATTATAATTATACATACGATTTGTTTAACAGAACGTTTATAGAAGACTCTTATTCGTGTAGAAAAGGCAAAGGAACTCATTACGGCATGGGTAGATTGGAAAAGCATATTAGACAAGAATCTGAAAACTATTCTAAAGAAACATATGTTTTAAAAATGGATATTAAAGGCTATTTTATACACATCAATAGACTATTATTGCTATCAATAGTTAACAACACTTTTGATAGAATGAAATATAGAAAGGTATCTAAATATAGTAAATTTATATATGATAACGTATTGGATTTTGACATGTTGAAATATCTCAGTAAAGAAATAATATTACTTAATCCCATAGAAAATTGCATAATAAGGTCAAGAAAATGTGAGTGGAATACATTAGATAAATCAAAATCATTATTTTATTCAGATGAGTATTGTGGATTACCTATTGGTAATTTAACAAGTCAATTGTTTTCGAATGTGTATTTAAATGTATTAGACTAGTATATGAAAAGAGTTTTACATTGCAAACATTATGGTAGATACGTTGATGATTTTTATGTGGTTTCAAAAGATAAAAAGTTTTTAAAAAGTGTTGCTGATAAAGTAGATGTATTTATGAGAAATAGTTTACGTCTAGAATTACAAAAGAAAAAAAACAGTAATAATTAATACAAAATATGGCGTGGAATTTTTAGGAGCATTTATCAAACATTTTAGAAATTATCTTTCAAATAAAACTTTAAAAAGAATGAAAATACATTTATATGAGTTTAGCACACATGGTACAGATAAAAACGTAATTAATATGGTAAATTCATATATCGGAATGTTTTCTCACCATAAATCAAATAAGATAAAAAAGCAAATAATGGATAAAACAACTAAATTAAAGGAACATGGAAATTTTATAGGATTCTATGAAAAGTTTGTGGAATATTAAAATATTTATTATATAGAATAACTTAATAAAATATTTAATTGAATTATGAATAAAAACCTTATTTCATTAGGACTTTTACGTAACGGTAAGGTCTATGGAACAAAACAACTTGCAATTCAAGGATTAACTCAAGTTGCAACAAATGACGGTGTAGCAAAACTTGCTCGTTATCTTGATGAGAATAATATCATCAGAACGGTAGTTGGCTTTTATGCCGATGCTGCCGAAATGGAAGACGCAGGTGGTGGTACATCATCTTATACTATTCTTGATGTAGATGGCAGTGCTGCTGATGTTCAAGAACTTAGAGAAAAAATTACTGCCATTAATTCAGTTATTGGTGATGGTATAGCTAGTACTACTCTTACCGCAGCCATTAACGATGTTAATGCAAGACTTGGTAAAGGATTTACAGAAGAAAATACTGTAGCAAAGGCATTGTCCGATTTAAGAACTGAACTAGTAGCTGCACTTACAATCTCTTTAGACGTTGCAGGAACACCTACAAGCGGTTATCTTAAGACATATATACTATCGCAAGGTATAAGCGAAATTGGACGTATAGACATCCCTAAAGACCTTGTAGTAACAAGTGGTAGTTTAGTGCATGGTACATGGACTGATGATACATTTACAGAAGACCCAGAAGGACCAGACACAGCACTTAAATTGATTATAGCAAACCAAGAGGAACCAGTATACATCAATACAAAGGATTTGGTTGATTATTATACAGCTGGTAATGGTATTGATATTGATAACACACATAACACAATTGCGCTTAAACTTGATGCAAGTGGTGAACCATTCTTAACAGTTGGTGTAGATGGCCTTAAACTTGACGGTGTACAAGTTGCAATAGATAAGGCTGTAAACGATGCTAAACTTGACGGTAGTGATGGTATATCAATAGCTTCCAACAAGGTAAAGGCTGTGGCTGCAAAGTTCTCTGCAAGGGCATTGAAAAATCCAATAACAGTTAATGAGGATGGCATAAAGTTTGCTAGCTTACTTGATTGCGGTTTCTTCGATGATATTACTGCTGTTGTATCTACTGCTGAAGAAATCAATTCTATTGACAATCCAAATGAAACAGATGTATTTATTAATGGTGATTCTGCATTGAACGCATTGACAACAAAGAAGACATTTAAGAATATTGAAGTATCTAATGTTGACGCAAATAACCAGATTTACCTATATGCAACTGATAACATCGTTGTTGATGGCATGGAAGTAACTGGTGATAAGGGTTCAACAAATGGATATGTACTTTATAGCGCAAAAGATATTGAAATAAGTAATTTGTCAATTGCAAATGGCTCTACTGCATATAATGTATTTGAGGGAGACCAGACGAATCAAAACCTTGAGGTATTGAATGCTAGTAACGTAATAGTTGATAACCCTTCACTTACACATAATGTATTCAATGTGTATAAACCACAAAACGATGCAGTTATTAACATTAAAGACTCTAAATTCAATTTAACTGTTGATAATTCTAATGTATTAAGAGTTTCAAATACAGCAAACGCCACTGGTGTAACAGTTAATTTTGAGAACATTGAGTGGACATATGAAAATGGTTTGACATTCAACGATTGGCGTTGGGCAGGACTTATTATTTATCAGCCATACAGCACTGATAGCGGACTAAGTGGTGACTTAACAGCAATGAAGACTTGGAAGTTCAATTTCAAGAACTGTAAGTATAATGGTGTTAAGGTAAATGCCAATAACTTTGGTCAGCGTAACCAAGTATTCTACCTATACTGCGTAGGTACGAGTGGTAGCATTAAAGATGCAAGTGCTGAAGGTCTTGTATTGAACTTTAATTAAAACAAAATAGTTTTAAATATTTTTCCAAATATTCTTTTTATTCCCAAGAGAGTCGTGATGACTTCGCTTGGGAATTTTTTATCTATTTTGCATTTTCCATTTTTACCCAATATTTATATTTAATAAAATTATATTGTTATGACTATTAAATTAAAAGAGTTGATGGTATTGGAGAGAATACTGTTGGAATTTGATGTTAAATACAAGTTTGAGCTTGATTTTGGTGATGCTTATAAGCTTCACACATACCTTAATAAAGTTGGTAAGATAACAAGCTATGCTTTCCTTATACAAGACGAATTTCATAGCAAATACAATGATACTGAGAAGCTTAAGGAGTATCATAATAAGGTAATGGATTCCACAGTTTATTTCAATTATGGTGACATCGTGAAGTTCATTGATGAACTTAATGAGAAGTTCAAGGACGAAAAAATTGGCTCATTGATATTAAATAATACGTTTTGGGCATAATCTTTCGGCTTGACTAAATATTTATATATAAGAAAATAACTAATAAAAATTTAAATATTATAAGAATCATGGCAGATAATGCAAGAGGAATACATGTTTCACCTGGAATCTATAGCAGAGAAATATCCATCGAATACGCTGTCCGTAGTCTTGGTATAACAACTCTTGGTCTTGTAGGTGAGACTCAGAGGGGTCCAGCGTTCCAAGCAATGAACATTTCAAATTGGCGTGAGTTTACTGAAATGTTTGGTGGAACAAGTACAGAAAAGTTTAAGGGAAGCCAGTATCCTAAATATGAGTTACCTTATATCGCAAAGTCTTACTTGAGCGAGTCAGAGCAGCTTAAGGTTGTTCGTGTCCTTGGTTTAAGTGGATTCAATGCAGGTCCAGCATGGCTTGTAACTGCTTCAGACGGTACAGGTGGTAATGCTAGTGGTGATAAACAAGCAGTAGCTGTAATCCGTTCAAGAGGTACATATCACCCATACGATACTGGAAATACCAGTGGTTGTACTTGTGAAACAACTAAATACGATACGTTAAGATATAGTGTTGGTGAAAAAACAAAAAATGGTAACACATCAACAGAGGCGTGTGAGAAGAAAGGGTATTGGATGAACGCATTACAGATTAAGCCTTATACCCCTCTTTATAGCACAGGTAACGAGTGTGATGGATACGGAACGGATAGTGAGGAAGGTTCTTGGACTGTTTCTCAGACTAATAAAGGTAGATTTAAGCTTGTGGGTGTAGTTGGTGCTCATTCAACAAGTGAAAAAATTGATGAGATTATCAATAATGGGTATGCTGGTAAGAAGGAACAAAGAGAAGAAGCATTTAAGGAAGGATACTTCGAATATCCTGTTTCTTTGAATCCTTATGACAAAGAGTATATTTTGAATGTGCTTGGAACAAAAGCATATGATGGTGACGCTCCTATTTTCGTTGAGTCATTGTATGACGTTGCTCTTGAGCAAGCAATCGCTAACTACGATGTTAATCAGATTACTAATAAGCTTGAAGAGTATGAGGCATACAATACTGCTGACTTCGACCACCATGAGCCAGTTTATGCAATTGTTGAGAAACAGCAGAGTTCATTGAACAGAAAATATGTTGGTCGTAGATACCTTGCTAGCAAGAATGCTATTGACGATGGAATCAGATGCGTAATTTACAACTATGAGCTTGGTAGACCTTATACTATTACTGAGGCTGCTTCTGAGTTACCTAGTGTAACTTATGGAAATAACCTAGTTAAATTGCCATCAAGCATTACACCAGATAGTGAGAGAGCAACACAATGGTCTGCAACAACAGTAGCTGAGTTCCCAATGGTAGTTGGACAGATTTACACTGTAAGACAGTATACAACTCAAGATGGTAAGAGACATTACTACTATTCAGCATACAGTAAGGAAAGCATTGATAAGGTATTAAGCGGAAGAAGACAAGAGTCTTCAGATTTTGAATACATCAACTATTACGGAAACCTACTTGATGGTGGATACAAAGGTAATACGCAAGACGCTTCAATGCTTGTTTTGAACAATGCAGATGGTCTATACTATAAGATGAATAACGACAAGTCTGACGTTGCTTATGTTCAGCTTGACATGAACGATTATAAGTCAGCTTACAGATATGCTTCAACTCCTTGGATTGTATCTAACTTGAAGGGTGACTTTGACCACATTGAAATGACTAAGTTGTTTAGATTCCACACAATTTCTGACGGTGATAACGCTAACTACGAGGTTAAGGTTTCTATTGAGAATATCAGACCAGATGAGGGAACATTCGATGTAGTTGTTCGTAGAGTAGATGACCTTGATGAGTCAATTATCCCACTTGAGAAGTTCGGAAGATGTACAATGGTTCCAGGTGATGCTAACTACATCGCATTCAAAATTGGTTCATTCGATGGTGTATATGAATCTAAGTCTAAGTACATTACAGTTGAGGTAAATGAGACCACAGCAGCTAGAACATCAGTTCCTGCAGGTTTCTTGGGCTATCCAATCCCAATGTACAACGGTCTACCAATTAGCGGTGATGCTAAGACTGATGTTACATTCCCAGCTATTAAGTATAACAGATTCTTCGATGAAGACATCAAGAACAGGAAGCAGTACTTCGGTCTTTCTTCATGGATTGGAGTTGACATCGACGCCTTCACATTCAAGGGTACAAAGGCTTACATCAACGACCCAAGCTTCTTGTCACATGGTTTCCACCTAGACTCAAGACTTGACGAGGATGGTAGAGTTGGAGATAAGATGTTCACTGTAACAGTTGATAACGAACCTGGTTACAAGTTCGACTGTGTATCAACTAACTCTAGAACACAAGTTCTTGACCAGCCACCTGTAATTGGTAAGGAGACTGAAATGTATGGTTCAATCTATGAGTATGTAAATCTTCGTAAGTTCACAGTGTTCTTCTATGGAGCATTTGATGGATGGGATGTTTACAGAGACCAGAGAACAAATACAGATACCTTCAAGATGTCTCAGTACAGAGGCTATATTGACCAAGGAAGTGGCGAAGGATACGCATTCAACAAAATAAAAAATCCAGATATTTTACAGTTGAATCAGAACGGCATTACATCTGACTGGTATGCTTATTTAAGCGGTATTCGTCAGTTCTCTAATCCAGAGGCAACAGACATCAACGTATTTGCAACTCCAGGTATCGACTATGTAAATCAGAAACTTCTTGTACAAGAGGCAATCGAAATGATTGAGGAAGAGAGAGCAGACTCAATCTACGTAATAACAACTCCTGATAAACCAAGCGGTGCAGGTGATTACGTTGATGAAATGTATACACCAGACGATGCAGTTTATAACTTGGAGGACACAGAGATTGATTCTAACTACTCTTGTACATATTATCCTTGGGTTAAGTACTTGGACGTTGACAACAACCAGTACATCTACTTGCCAGCAACTAAGGACGTTGTACGTAACTTCGCACAGACAGATAATCAAGCTTATCCTTGGTTCGCGCCAGCAGGCGTTAATCGTGGACAAGTGGATTGTGTTAGGGCACACTTCATCACAAAGTTAGCTGATGAGGATGTTCTTTATGACGGAAGAATTAATCCAATTAAGACATTTGCCCAAGATGGTCCTCGTATCTGGGGTCAACGAAACCTTCAGATTAACGAATCTCAACTCAATAGAATTGCTGTACGTAGATTACTTCTTAGATTGAGAAAGTTGATTGCAATCTCTTGTATTGGTCTCATTTTCGAACCAAATGATGCCACTGTTAAGCAGTCATTTATTTCCACTGTAACTCCAATATTGGATAGTGTAAGAAGTAATAGAGGTATTTCTGACTACAGAATTGAGGTTAATGATACAATTGAAAGTCGTGAGCGCAGAGAGTTGCCATGTAAAATATATATAAAACCTTATAATGCACTTGAGTACATCACAATAGATTTTATTGTTACCCCAGAATCAGTTTCATTTGATGATATTTAATTGATAACAAATAACTTATATTAAAGTTGGTAGAATAGAATTCTACCAACTTTTTTTTAGTGAATGATGTATTTGTTTTTTTTATTTTTTTTATATATCTTTGCACTAGATGGAATTTTTTGCGGAAAAGTTAATACTTATATTAAAGTTGTAAAAGATGAGTAAAAAGAAAACTTTAGATGATTTTATTGCTGAAGCAAATGTTATACACAATCACAAATACATTTATACTAATAGTGTGTATAACAGTTCAAATATTAAATTAAAAATAATTTGCCCCATACATGGCGAATTTTTGCAAACTCCTAGTAAACACCTTCTAGGTCAAGGGTGTCCAGAATGTGCTAAAGTAACAAGAGCAAAATCAAATTCATCATCAACAGATGGTTTTATTGAAAAATCAAAAAAAGTACATAATAACAAATACATCTATGATAAGACAGAGTATATTAAAAATTCAATTCCAGTTACGATAACTTGTCCAATTCACGGAGATTTTAAACAAAGACCAGATAAGCATTTAATAGGTCATGGTTGTCCAAAATGCGCTGGTAATGAAGAGATAACCACCGAAAAATTTATTGAACGTTCAATTAAAATACATAATGGTAAGTATGACTACAGTAAAAGCAAATGTAATGGTACTCATAATAAAACAATAATTACTTGTCCAATTCACGGAGATTTTGAACAAACCCCAAAAGAACACATGAAAGGAAAGGGATGTCCAATTTGTGCCAATCTTTCAAAAAAAAAGAAATTAAAATTAGAAGATAAATTGGTAATAGAACGTACAAAATCTATTTGTAATGGAAAATATATAATTCCAAATGATTTTAAATACGTAAACCTCAAAACAAAGATTAGACTTATTTGTCCAAAACACGGAGAATGGGAAATATTACCTAAAAATTTGTGGAATGGTCATGGATGCCCAAAATGTTCTAATACTGTTTCCAAAGCAGAGGAAGAGATATACAAGTATGTTTGTGGTTTAATTGGAGAGAAAGATGTAGAAAATAGAAATAGGGAAATTCTTGATGGTAAAGAACTTGACATTTATGTGCCGAAACTTCACATTGCAATTGAATACAACGGTCTTAGATGGCATTCGGAAGAATTTAATAAGGATAAGAATTATCATTTAAACAAACTTGTTAAATGCAATGAGAAAGGCATAAGATTAATCCAGATATTTGAAGACGAGTGGATTGAAAGGCAAGAAATTGTTTTAAAAAAAATAAAACACATATTAGGATTTAATGATGGAGAGAAAATATACGCAAGAAAATGTGAAGTAAAAGAAATAGATAAACACCTTGCATATGAATTTTTAGATAAAAACCACATTCAAGGTTCTGTGGATTCATCTGTTGCATTTGGGTGTTTTTACGAGAGTAAATTAGTTAGTGTAATGCTTTTTACTCAAGAAAGTAAAGACAATTGGAATTTGACAAGATTTGCAACTGACAATGACATAAGATGCATAGGAGCTGCTGGAAAGCTATTTAAAGCCTTTCTGACAGCGTATAATCCAATATATGTAAAATCATTCGCTGACAGACGTTGGACACTCTCAAAAGAGAATAATCTGTATGTTCAGTTGGGATTCGAACTAGCTGAGACGCTGAGACCAGACTATAGGTATGTGAACGGACAGAAGAGAGAACATAAGTTCGGATACAGAAAAGACAAGTTACATAAAAAATACGGAGTGCCTTTGGAATGGACGGAGAAACAAATGACTGAACATCTTGGGTTCTATAGAATATATGATTGCGGATTATATAGATATGAATGGCATAAAAAGGAGGAAGATAATTAATCTTCCTCATATATATAAACACATTTTAGCATTACTTGATATTTATATACAAATAAACGTTTATTAATTATGGAAAAAAATTTTAAAAATATTTTAAAAGAACTAAAGAGTTTGAAAGCACAGCTTACAGAAGACTATATATTCAACGGTGAAGATGGTATGATGGATGATGGCATGGGTGCTGAAATGCCTCAAGAAATGGGCGCAGAACAACAGCCAGACCCAAGTATGGTTCAACCACAGCAACAGCAGATGATGGGTCAAGGCGATTCTGAGGAAGAAATCGCAATGCACGCTCAAGAGGTTATCCAGCATGAGCCAATTATCGGTAAAATTAGAGAAACTGCAATTGAGGGTTTGAAGAAATACGCTGACCACCCTACATCAGAAATTTATAATTTTTTCAAAAAAGTCTTCTTAGACTCAGACAAAGTTTTGACTGGTGAAGGAAAAGGAAAATAAAAGGTGGATAACTATCCACCTTTTATTTCTTCTAATAATTTATTTTTTTTGTAAAAACTTTATAAGGAAATGTATATTTATTGCTTGTATAATAAAACAGTTTAACACCATTTTCTTTACATAATTTTCTTTTTTTTATGTCAAGAGATATTGTTTTAATGAATGCATCTTCTCCACCAAAAATACCAACTAGTTTAAAATGTTGCCCACCTTGACATTCTATTCCTACATCATACTCAGGAAGGTAAAAATCTATATGTTGCTTACCTAACCACTCAAATTTTTTGTAAGACTCAAATTTAATTTTATTTTCTTCGAGAAATCTTCTCATTTCACCTTCTAGATTGCTTTCAGCGCATATTGGACACCCAACACTGTGAAAAAAGTTATCTGGAGTTATTTTAAAATTTCCGTGTTTTTTACACGTCACAATAACTTTACCTTCTTCATCCCTATTGTACATGTCAAGGTGCTCGTAGGTGTACTCATCACCAAATATTTCCTTTCCCCTTTTTATAAACTCTTCGTTGGTTATTGTGTTTTTAAATGCTGTTGTTTCTCTTCCACAATGGTAACATCCTTGGCCGTTTAACAGATTATAGTAATTTATTAATTGTTCACCATGTTTGGGGCATATTACTTTTATTCTATATTTTTCATCATGTTCTGAGAATTTTGTATTTGAAAAATCGAGTTCTGGGTGTAGTTTTGATAATTCTTCCTTAACTTCATCATCGTTTTTTTCTTTACCATAACAAATGTGACAGCCATATCCTTTAATGAAATTCGAAGGCCAATCCTAGTATTTCCCATGCTTTTTACAGCAGAATTCGACCCTTCCTTTTTCATCCCTATTATTCACATTAAAATTACTCCAATCGTAATTATTTAGGTTATGTTTCTTTTTTGCTTTTTCTAAAAAATTATTGTTCGTAAATTTATGATAGATTCCACATTTTTTCTTTCCGCACTCTGTACACCCTTTACCTTGCAAATGGTTATGAAACATTTGTTCTCTCATTCCGTGCATTGGACAAATGTATTTTATTTTTCCAAGTTTATTTTGCACACCTTCTGTAATTGAATAATCGTATTTATCTCCGTGTATTTTTTTACACATTTCTATTACTTGTTCTTTACTGTAAGCCATATATTTTATTGTTTATATGTATAAATATACACATTTTTAAATGAAAAAAACAACATGTTATTATAAAAATATTTTATTTTATTATGATAAATTGATTAGAATCAAAACTATCAGTAAAAGTATAAGGTATTATACTGATACTGGAAATAAGAAATAAAACTATTGTAGGAATCCTAATATTAGCCAAGTAAAGAATATTTGCCAGAAATGTATGCATTGGTCTGTGCTTAGACTAATTTTCAGTTTATTACATTTCAAGTCATCTACATAGTAGTGTATAATGGCATTAATTATTATGGCAATGCTAATCAGATAAGGCTGAATAGGAAAAAACCAAAGTGGAATTGATATAAATATAGACCAGCTTATACTGTGAATCATTAGCGCAGTTATATAATCATCTTTATATAGGTCTTTATATCCTTCTTGTTTTTTCCACCATTCTTTTTGCTTCATGCTAGCCAAGATTCCTTGCAGATGAAAATCATCAATTACATGCAAAAGAATCATTAATAGAAATATTTTTACTGCCAT
>NFZD01001917.1_pt1 | contig 11527 bp, 17 predicted proteins | sample 1095381 | NCBI WGS metagenome assembly NFZD01 (sample SAMN03609891, study PRJNA323583) | gut metagenome | isolation source: feces | host: Rattus norvegicus | place: Denmark: Riget | collected 2013 | reverse complement strand
CAGCAGTATAAGGAGGTGAATGGAACATGAAAATAAATCTTGCAGTGAATGTAGATAAAAATGAAATACTGAAAAAGATTGCAAAAATAGATCGGATGGTTTCTGGACTGGAACACGAATGTTGGGAATTGCGAAAAATAATAGGGAATGCAGAGACAGAAGAAACCACCGCCAAAGAATGACGGTGGCAAGAGGTTATTTGTTATCCTCATAACCATTAACTTCTTTTTCAAAATCTGAAAATACTTTAACAATAAGATGCGCCAACTCAGAAACTTCGGAATCTGAAAAACTGGAATTGAGCTCTAACTCGTTAGAAAGTGTCATTGCTAAGTATTCTGCAGCATCGGATAAAGTATTGATATTTGCCATAATATGCCCCCTTTCTTTTGCACTCGGCTCTGGCGGGAGCCTGTGCATATAGTATGGAGCAGGGGAATAGGAAAAGTCCATGACATTAGCGGAAAATATGCAACAGGTACAACCAATATTACATAAGATGAGTAGGAGGTGTTTACTCTATGGATCATGTAGTAGAAAAACGTATGATAGGACCTACTGAGATTATATTTTGCGACGATAAGTGCATCCCCAGGGAAGAAGTGGGAAAAGAACTGAAAGAATTGGCCAGAAGGGTGAAGCCATACCTGGCAAGGAAACATTTTGAAGAGACCGCCTGAATGGCGGTAGAGAGGACAAGTTATGGAAATTACAGATGTTATGGTCAAAATAATGGCCGACCCATTAAAAAATATATCCGAGATGGAATATCTCCGCCGCGTGGGGGTCAGGGCAATCATAAATGATGGGAAGATCGCCGGATGGGAGATAGAGCGTGGACAAGAATAGAAAAATATTATGGATGCTGTCCATTGGAATGGCTGCAGCAATCGTGGCTTATGCAAACGCCGGGATAAAATTATATAAGGTAATGGCGGAAATGGCTGCGGTGGTGGAAAAAGAGGAAAGTTGCACCGGTGCAACAAGCTATTACCGGAAAGGAAGGGACTAAGATGAGGAAGGAAGAATTCAAAGCCCTTGCAGAAGACATGTATCCCCTGATCGGGCGCATGCAGGAAATTTTAAAATAACATGGCGCCGCCGGAATGGCACATGCAGCAGTGTGCGGGGATGGATATTTTCATTTCCATATAACAGAAAAGGAATGGTACTGTACAAGGCTGGATGAAGGGGACATAGCCAGGATCCGGAGCACGGACCCGAACGTGGATGAAGAGATCTGCTACATGGAAGGAATGGAGGTTTAACAGATGGACAGGGAAATCATGGAGAAAGCACGGTTTTTCGAAGGGACACCGCCGGATAGCTGGATGTTGGTGGGAGTGCGTGAAAACCGGAAATACCGCCTGCGTTATTACAGGGACCCGGAAGGGAATTACTGGTGTACAAACCAACGCCTGAGGCAGGAGCCGCTCCGTTATGAGGTACGTGAGGATGAATGCGGGAGGACATTTGCAAGGCCGGTCTATCCCAGCAGGAAGGACAGAAGGCGGATGGCATGAAAAAAAAGAAAAAACAAAAAGGGCATCCAGTGTCAGTGGATGCCCTAAAACGTAAGACCAAAGCCCTACTACAATAGTCGATATAAGTATACCATGTAGGGGGCTGGAAGTCAAGCAAAATGGGCATTTCTGAGCCCTTTTGCTAACAGTATAAGAATATTAAACTTAGCAGAGGAAATAAAAAATGTACTGGAGAGATGCATGGTATTTTGATAATTCCATTGAATGGGAATATAAGTATGCAGGGAAATATGGAGCCAAGGGTGAGAAACGGACAAAACGGAAAAAAGCAACCCCGGAACAGATAAAACTACAGAACCAGCTGAATAAGGAGAAAAGGGTAAGGAGGCTGATAAAAGCAAACTTCGGGGAGAATGACTACTGGATTACATTAAAGTACCCGGCGAAAACCAGATTGAAGATAGAGGAAGTCAAAAAGCATATGAAGAAGTTCCTGGACAAGACCAGGAGGGATTATAAAAGAAAAGAGGACCAGCTCAAGTTCATATACCGGATCGAGATCGGGAAACGGGGCAGCCCCCATGTGCATATCCTTCTGAACAGGATCACAGATGCGGACCTGATCATAAAAAAGAACTGGGAGCAGGGAACGGTGTACTTTGCACTGGCATATGAAGCAGGAGGGTTCAAAAAATTGGCAGAATATATAGTAAAACCGCCGGATGAAGCGGCTGACCCGGAGAAAAAAACAGTGCCATATTCTTGCTCAAAGAACCTGATCCGCCCCAAACCGGAGCGGAAGTACCGCCGCAGTTGGACCGTGAAAAAACTGGTCATGGAAGGGCCGAAACCCACCCCTGGATTTTACATCGTGCCGGAATCCGTGGTCTGCGGGGTGAATAAGTACACCGGAATGTCGTACCTGCATTATGAAGAAGCAAGGATCAAAAGAGGTGATGGGAATGCAGGAAGTGAACATATACGTGGAGACAGCGGCAAGAGGGCCTAGGGAGCAGACAGCGAAATATGTATACATCCTGGAACTAAAGACCCCGAAAGGCGCAGCAACGCTGACGAAGGAAGGGAGCATCCGGGGGACGAAAAACCACATTGAGATAATGGCGCTGAAAATGGCGCTGGAAAGAGTAAATATGCGGGTTTCCCTGAATCTGTATATTGATTCCACGTATGTTTCCCATGCATTTGCCATGGGGTATCCGGAAAAATGGAAAGGAAATGGGTGGAAAACAGCAAAAGGGACGCCGGTGGCTAACCAGGAGGAATGGAAGGAAACGTTGGATTTACTCTATGGGAAGCCGTTCCGGGTACATATAAATGAAACACATGAATACAGGGAATGGATGAGAAGGGAAATAGGAAAGGAGCATGGGAATGTTTGAGAAATTTGGAGAGTTTAATTCAGTGGAAGAGCTGAACATGGCAGCAGAAGGGTTTCTGGGAGAACAGGACATTGATTCGCTCATGAAACTTGCAGAAGAAAACGGCATCGAAAAGGAAGACGCTGAAGATTATGCAGATGGGCTGTCCAAGGAACTGGCAGGGGAGGTTATGGCCGCTTTGGGAAGGCTGAAAGTATTCCGGGAAGATGCCGGCAGGGAAAAGGATGCAGGGATGCGGTTTGCAATGCAGACGATCCTGAAATTTACGGAGACTTTAGCTGTGGCAGAGCCGGCAATGGCATCTGCGGTGATGCTGAAAGGGAAACGGATATCAGAGGTCGCAGGAGCCATGCGCCAGTATGCCAGAGACAACGGAGGGGTATCCTGCGGGACAGACCGGCAGCTGGAAGGCATCATCCGGGCATATTACTTGGAAGGGAAAAAAGCAATGAAGAAAAAGATCGCAGAGTTGGGAAAGGGAGAACAGGGATGAGAGCTTACAAGGGATTCAGGAAAGACCTGACATGCCGGGGACATAAATTCCGGGAAGGCGAAGTGAATGTGACACAGCAGGCGAATTGCGTGAAAAACGGCTTCCATTGTGCAGAGGATCCGCTGGACTGCTTTTCCTATTACCCTGACCTCGAAGATTCCGTATACTGCCTGGTAGAAGCGGCAGGGGATATTGACGAGGACGGCTGGGATTCCAAGATATCCTGCACGGAACTGACGATCATCAAAAGGCTGACCGTGCGGGAAATGGTGGAAGAAGCGCTGAGACTGCGCCAGGAAAGGCCGTATCGGTATGCAGGGGAATGTGAGGAGATTGCGGAAGGAAACAGCTGCGGCAGGGGATATGCGGTTGCCAGAGGGGCGCGGCCGAAAGCCCGGGGAAATATGGGAGACGTGATAGGGCTGGCAGAAGAGACAGGGGATCCTATAAGGATCATATCATATGCAGCAGTCGAGATCGACGGGGAAGCATATAAGCCGGGTATCTGGTATACCATAAAGGACGGGAAGGTGCAGGAGGCAGAAGGATGAAGAAAAAGGAGCTGTTAAAGATCGAACCGGCAGAGACCAGGAAAAAGGGGAAAGTCATCACGGCAAGGACCACAGATGGCGTGCTGTGCCTTGGATGCCACGAGGACGGGAAACTGTTCGCCCGGTATTACATGGGAAAGAATGGGGAGCATGAAAGCCTTAAGGATGGGAAGTGGTCACGGGCAAAACTGGCATACATATATGGATGGAAAAGTGGATGGGAGCAGTACAGTGCACGTAGAAAGCTGGAATTTGCCTCAGAAGAAGATGAATGTATAGTACTGCAGTTTACGGAATGCCGGGGAGAAGGAAATGGATATGCAGCAATCAAACATAAGGAATACCGGTACGATCAGGAACAGAGAATGTGTGCCCGTAAAAGGAAGTCAGACAGGATCGAGGAGGAAATGTCAGGAGTTCCCTGCCTGCCGGATGATTTTGAAAATTGGTGCATGGAAGTGATGTTCAAAGACGCAGAGTATATGTTTTATGACAAAGAAAAAAATGTGTACCATTGCACGGCCTGCGGGAAGAAGCATCAGTTCAAGAAAGCGAAACAAGGTGAAGCAAAGATATGCAGCAGGACAGGAAAGGCGCCTATAGTGAAAAAGAGAGCCATGAAGGCAGCCAGGAGGGAACGGTGCATGGTTCTTCAGAACACCCGTGCCGGGAAACAGGCTGTGGCAAGGCATTTTACCGTGGAAGTCATGTGGGATAAAACGGGCAAGCATATAGCGGCCTATGAGGATGTAAGGTACATGCTCCCGAAAGACCATACCCCCTGCCACAAATGGTATTACGGACAGTATGCCGGGGCAGATGAATTCGAACAGGACTGGTGGGACACCAATCCTGCCGGGAAGCACTGCTACATGGAATACTGTTACCCGGCCGGGGCACAGGAAGCCTTGGCCGGGACGGTATACGAGCATCTGGGGATCCCTGTCATGGCACAAAAAGGATGGAAGATATATTATAACAAAATCATGGCAGCTTATCAGGAAGCAGGGATGTATGAATACTTTGCTAAAGGCGGGGATTTTGAACGGCTGGCAAGAGAGCTTTCAGACGATTTTACTGTGTGGTACGGATATTACGGTGATACGGTGGACACTGCCGGGAAAGATGCGGAGAGCGTCCTTAAGATCAATACACAGCGTATCAATAGGCTGAAAGCTGCCGGGGGAGGGAAGTGTTATCTCCGGTGGCTCCAGGAGGAACAGGAGTCCGGGAAGAAACTGCCGGAGGAAACTATAAGGAAGTTTGAAGAATATCAGCTGGATCCATGGGACATACGGTTCATAACAGACCGCATGTCCCCGGTACAGGTCATGAATTACCTGACTAGGCAGAAGGAGGCTACCGGAAAAAGTATGGGGCGCATACTGGAACTTTGGAAAGACTACCTGTCCATGGCGGAGAAGATGGGGCTGGATGTAAGCGATGCGATCGTCTACCGCCCGAAGGACATACAACTGCGGCATGACCAGGCGGTGAACATCCTTGCGGCTAAGGATGATGCAGAAGAGGAGAAAAAGCTCCTGGGAAAATATCCGGATTTAAACAAGGTGATAACGGACATCCAGGGAAAGTATGATTTTGAAGATGACAGGTTCTTTATCACAGCCCCCAGGAACGCGATAGAGATCATGCAGGAGGGAAGGAATCTCCACCACTGTGGAGGAAGCAGTGACAGGTACTATGAAAGGATCGCACACCGGGAGACCTATATCCTGTTCTTAAGGCGGAAAGAGAAACCGGAAACCTCATTCTACACACTGGAGATGGAGCCAGGCGGGACGATCCGCCAGAAACGCACGTTTTTTAACCGCCAGGATGGGATTGAGGAGATAAAAGGATTCCTGCAGGCATTCCAGAAGGAAGTCAAAAAAAGGGTAAAAGGCCAGGAGGAAAGGCTGGCAGAAGAAAGCCGCCAGAAACGGATAGAAGAAATGCGGCAGCTGCAGAACAGCGGGGACCAGAGGGACAGGAAACTGTATGAAATCCTGAAAGATGACCTCATGGATGCAGCAGGATAGGAGGAGACCATGGAAGGATTAAAGGATATTGCAGGGTACCAAGGACTTAAGCAGGCACTGGATACAGAGTTGAAGAAGGCAAAAGAACATTTTGTATGGATAGCAGAAGATTTTGTGCGGATCGGGTATTTGCTGCGGAGAGTGGAGGATACGGGTGTGCGGCATGAACTGGGTTATCATTCCATACAGAAATTTGGTGAGGGAGAACTGGGGCTCACTCCGGATGTAGTCAGCCGTTATATCAACATCAATAAGCGTTATTCAGAAGGAGGTTATTCAGAATGCCTACAGGTAAAGTATCAGGATTATGGTGTGGCAAAGCTGGCAGAAATGCTGACGCTTTCAGATGAAGCCATAGAGAGCATGGACCCAGAGCTGTCCCGGAAAGAGATACAGGAAGTAAAAAGGGAGATCCGGGAAGAAAAACAGATTACAGATGTGGAAGTGATCCTGGAAGGGGAAAAGAAAGAGCAGCAGGCTATGGACAGCCTGCTCATGAAAGCCCTTCATCAGTATTGCTATGAAAACCGCGAGGCCTATGTGAAACTGTATGATGCGGTGATGGATACGGTATATGACGGGACAAACATCCCTGTGGTGGAAAAGATACTGGATGCCATGGCTCCTTCCGGGATAGCCATGAAGATGGTACGAATCCAGGGCGTTGGAAAGCTGATGATATCCATCCGGGGGAAAGAAAAGGATGTGGAAGTGCTGAATGTACGCACTGACGAAAAGGAAGTGCATACCTGGGATAGGGTGATAGGATGCCTAGAATCGCTCTGCACGGATGCAGGAGCAAAAAAATCCTGGGAAGAGATTTATGGGGAACCGTTCAGAATCCGGGAAACAAAGGAGCAGTCCAAGACCATGCCGGTACAAAAAAGCGTGGAACCGGAAAATCCGGAGGAACAGATACATGGGCAGATGGATGTTTGTGATTATCCAAAGATGCTGCCGGAAGGGATGGAAGTTCCGCAGAAGGAACCGGGGAATACAAAAGCCTCAGAAAAAGTCCCAGAACCCGGACAACTGGAGACCATAGAAAACCCTGAGGCCATAGAGGAACCGAAACAGCCGGAAGTTGCACCGGTGCAACAGTCCAGGGAAGCAAGGATGGATCGGGAAGAATCCAAACAGGAAATACCAGCGCAGCCGGATCAGGAGATCGTGGAGCAGAGAACAGAAGGTCAGATGCAGCAGGACAGGGAGAAGATACAGGATATCATGACAGAACTCAGCCATTTCTTACAGATGGGGGAATATGTATCTGCTAAAAAGACCTGCCAGACCCTGCTTTGGTATCTGGACCGGGAGGTGTCAGGAATATGAAAAGTATCATGCATGAAAAAGACGGAACCTGTTACCTGTGCATGAAATTACACCGCTTTTATGGGAAACATGGAAATACAGAAGAGCACCATGTGATACATGGGACGGCTAACCGGAAGCTTTCAGAAAAATACGGCCTGAAAGTATACCTGTGTTTAAACCACCACAGGGAAGGGAAAGAAGCTGTACACAGGAATCGGGAGAATGACCTTCTGTTAAAAAAGGATGCACAGCGGGCATTTGAAAAGAAATACAGCCGGAAGGATTTCCGGGAGATATTCGGCATCAATTATATGGATATAGAGGAAGATGAAGATCCATACAGCATACCGAGGGAGTGTGGATATGGGATCATACCGCTGCCGGAGGAAGAGATACCGGAAGATGTAGGAAGGGAAATGAAAATGCTGCAGTGATGCAGCAGGGTAAGGGTACCTACCGAAAGGTTTATTATATCACAGGAACATACAGGCATGGGATTTCTGCCGGATGGGCTTCATCCGGCAGGGAAAGGAGAAAAAGAACATGAAAAAACGGATCTACGATGTATCAGAAGAAGGGAAGGTAATCATGGCAGGAGTAACTGCCGGGGAAATAAAAAGTTTTTTCAGCATGTCCGGTATGAAGATGACGGATTATACCAGGACGGGATATAAGATAAAAGGGAGATATACCATCATGGATGCAGGGTTAATTGAACAGGGGAAAAGGGCTGGGATAGAGAAAACTTTTAATATGCCGGAAAGGTTCTGGGAGAGCTGGAGGGCATGCTGCAACATGTTCCAGAATGTGACCTGGGTGCAGCAGTGGGAACCGGGAGTGAAGGTATTGAAAGGGTGGCAGTAGGAGCAGGATGGAACGGAGAAAGGGGATGCGTAGGGTGATAGATGAAAAGAAGATGATCAGGGAACTGGAAGAACTGAAAAGCGCCATGCAGGCATCGTCCATAGAGGACAGGCTGCTGACAGGTTTTTTGAACTATATAAAAGGGCAGAAGGTAGTGGATGCGGGAGAATACTATTTCAGACACCGCATGGTGACGGTGTCGGTACTTGCGTCTGGGATGGGCATACTCCAGGTGGAGGTAGCAGAATGAAAGCGATTATGAAATACCCAGGAGGTAAATGGAGAATAGCAAAATGGATCGTAAGCAATTTCCCAGAACATCACAGTTACCTGGAACCATTCTTCGAGAGTGGGGCAGTGCTGTTCAATAAACCCAGATCAAACATAGAGACGGTAAATGATCTGGACGGAAATGTAGTGAACCTGTTTGAGTGGATCAAGAAAGACCCGGAGCGTTTGGCGCATGAAATATACTTTACGCCGTATGCAAGGCAGGTATATGAAGATGCTTTTGCAGCAGTGCCGGAAGATAGTCTTGAGAAAGCAGTAAATTTCTATATACGGTTAAACATGGGGTATGGCTTTCGGACGACAGGAGAAAAGGTAGGCTGGAAAAATGATGTTCAGGGAAGGGAAAGGGCATATGCAGCAGTTGGCTGGTGCAACCTGCCAGAGAAGATCATCCAGGCGGCAGAAAGATTGCGTGGTGTACAGATAGAGAATAGACCGGCAATAGAGGTAATGCAGCGGTTTAATAATAAAAAAGTGCTTATTTATCTCGACCCACCGTATATGCCTGATGTGCGGCATGGGAAGCAATACAGATGTGAAATGTATGATAAGGAAAGCCATGCTGATTTATTGGATGTGGCAAAGGCACATAAAGGACCTGTGCTGATAAGTGGATATGATTCGGAGTTGTACAATGATCTGCTGAAGGATTGGTACAGGAAAGAAACGATATGCTACTCACAGGTAGCCAGCAAAAAGAAGGAAGTCCTGTGGATGAATTTCCGACCGGAAGGACAGATAAATACGTCAGATTATTTGAGAGGTGATGGGCTTGGCTTATGAGAAAGATTTCCCGGAGGTGATACCATGATAAATGGAGAATTATTAGTAGACAATTTTGCCGGAGGCGGAGGAGCCAGTACCGGCATAGAGATTGCAACCGGACAGAGCGTGGATATAGCTATCAACCATGATCCGGAAGCCATAAGGATGCACAAAGCAAACCATCCTCATACGAAGCATTACTGTGAAAGTGTTTGGGATGTAGACCCATTGGAAGTATGTGGAGGTCATCCTGTGGGACTTGCATGGTTTTCACCAGACTGCAAGCATTTTTTCAAGGCAAAGGGCGGGAAACCAAAGGATAAGAATATCCGGGGGCTTGCATGGGTAGCCCTCAGATGGGCGGGGCTTGTAAGACCAAGGGTAATCATGCTTGAAAATGTGGAAGAATTTAAGACCTGGGGGCCGCTTAACCGGAGTCACAGACCCATAAAGGAAAAATCAGGAGTGACATTCAGGAAGTTTGTACAGCAGCTTGAAGATTTGGGATACAAGGTGGAATTCCGGGAACTGGTTGCTGCTGATTATGGAACACCGACCATGCGAAAACGCTTCTTCCTGATCGCCAGATGTGACGGTAAGCCCATTGTCTGGCCAGAGCCAACGCACGGATCAGCAGACAGCGAAGCGGTAAAAGCCGGATTACTTAAGCCTTATGTGGGTGCATATACACAGTTAGATTTCTCCCTTCCGTGTCCTTCCATTTTTGACACTGCGGAGGAAATTAAAGAAAAATACGGCATCCGGGCGGTGCGTCCGCTTGCACCTAAGACAATGGCGCGGATCGCCAGAGGACTGAAAAAGTTTGTGATCGATAGTGCGGAACCTTTTATTGTGCAGGTAGATCATAGCGGCGCAAAGTCTGATTACTGCAACAGCATGAATGAGCCTTTGAGAGTGATTACTGCAAAGCATGGGTTTGGCGTGGTGGAGCCGAAGCTGGCTCCATGTATCATGTGCAATAACGAGAATAATACGGGGGCGAGCATAGAAAGTCCTCTCCCGACCATTACAACAGGAAACCGGAATTTTGTAGTAGCACCAACACTGATTCAGTATCATTCCGAGACAGCTAACGGAGAAGTGAGAGGGCAAACCATTGAAGAACCGATCATGACAGTGGATAGTTCTAATCAGTACGGACTGGTGACTTCATTCCTACAGCAATATTATGGCGGAGGTTATAAAGGAGCAGGACAGTATTTGGGAAAACCACTGCCAACTGTTACCGCGGTAGATCACAACAGCATTTGCACCGCACACCTCATCCAGATGAACAACCACTGTGATGGCAAGGATATAACAAAACCTATTCCAACCATAACAGCAGGAGATGGACATTTCGGAGAAGTAAGAGCATTTCTTATGAAATATTATGGACAGGGAACTGGTCAGGATATCAAGGCGCCCCTGGACACCATAACATCAAATGACAGGTTTGGTCTGGTGACCATAAAGGGCGTAGATTACCAGATCGTGGACATAGGCCTGCGGATGCTTGAACCAAAAGAGTTGTATGGGTGTCAGGGTGTACCAGAGGATTACATAATTGACCATGACTGCGATGGGAGAACTATATCAAGGAGTGAACAGGTAAAAAAGTGCGGAAATATGGTGTGTCCGCCAATTCCTGCGGCACTGGTAAAAGCAAATCTGCCAGAGTTGTGTGTGGGAGAGAGGATGCCGAACACGAGAATTGAAACAGAGACAGAAGGGCAGCCCTTACCGGAACCTTGCCGGGGGATGAAGGTGAAACAGAAAGTGATATAAGATAAAAGGGAGATATACCATCATGGATGCAGGGTTAATTGAACAGGAGAAAAAGGCTGGGATAGAGAAAACTTTTAATATGCCGGAAAAGTTCTGGGAGAGCTGGAGGGCATGCTGCAACATGTTCCAGAATGTGACCTGGGTGCAGCAGTGGGAACCGGGAGTAAAGAAACTCGAAGTATAAGAGTGACAGGAGGAAAGGGAATGCAAAGTAAATGGGTGTGCAGTTCCAAATCTAGCACATGTAAAAAGCCAGGAGAATGTGAGGAATGTTCCTTACTGGAAAGGTGTTATGGGTGTACAAATAAATTTAATGAGGTATGCAGCAGCTGCAAAAACAGAGAGCAGTTAAGCGAGATAAAGAAAAAATACCTAAAAAGATACAAGGCAGCGAAACGGAATATAGAACGTGCTGCGGAAGAATTGAAAGAATATAAGTGTGGAATGATCATTCTGGCACAGAATACAGCAAGAGTAGGCGGAGGGAGTGCAAAGGAAGGCGATCTGTCTGATTACATGGTACGAATGGAAAGCATGG
>NFZD01006824.1_pt1 | contig 11549 bp, 13 predicted proteins | sample 1095381 | NCBI WGS metagenome assembly NFZD01 (sample SAMN03609891, study PRJNA323583) | gut metagenome | isolation source: feces | host: Rattus norvegicus | place: Denmark: Riget | collected 2013 | reverse complement strand
GAATACAGTTCCGCTGTCTCTGTAGAAGCAGAGACAGCCATATGTGCATACCCCGTATCCATACCGACGGAAACCGGCTGAACATAATGCGTTGACTCATAATTAAGTCTAATGGTAAACGGCTGCCTTCTTAAGACAGTTGCTTTTCCCGTCTTCAGCATCCATCTGACCATGCCGAATTTCTTTGTCGGCATTAACGGCTTGTCGTCGTTTCCGACGACATACACGTAATTCTGATGTGATTTTTCTTTAGACATTTTTTTAATTTTGAAAATTTAAAATTTTAATCATAGACTGCGTCTGGCAAACCAGGCGCATCTAGTTGGTTCTCCATCGCCAATATTATCGAGTGGTTTTCAATAAGGGCAACACTGTATCTCTTTCCGGCTGAGAATCCTGTTTAATCACCCTCCGTAGTGAAGCAGACTTGGAAAACAATCCGCTTGTACCTATATATTCACTCGTAATGTAGTTCAATCGCACGCTATGAGCGTGCTCTATCACTTAGGCTAATCATGCCAAAAGTAAGGCCGGACCTATACGCTTTCGCATACTTTTAATACTTTTTGACATAATTATATTTGCTCCGTAATTTACTTCTTTGGAGTTTATTGTAGTGTCTGAATTAATTATACATTCAGGAAGTTGCTCTTGTTCAACGGGACTCAGACAATTGTAACAATGGATATAGTTGACTGAGAAAGCATCAATATCATCATCTAGTTCAAACAAATCACATACTCGTTCAATAAATCTCACTGTGTTGATGCGTGTGAATCCTGCATTGTCCATAGAGAAAGTGATGATGAAATTATAATCTTTAAGCATATCGTGCATTGAAATGTACTTGCTATAATCTGCGCTACCAGAACCGATACTATCTACGAGTTTTTGTGAAGCAGTCGCATTCTGTATCACTTCAATGTCATCCAATATGTCTTCAAACAATCTCATCAAATTATTTATCGAGGATCTCGCTTGTTAAAAAGAGTTAAATTATTCATTTTCTCATATAAATGCTTGCGTAATTCGAAAAGATTTCTTACCTTTGCTGCAAATATAAAGCAATAGACAATGAATAGTTCGTATACGCCCTGCGAAGATTGTAAGTTCTCACAGTGGAACTTCAGATTATTCGCCAACATCGTCAAAGATGATTGGGGTGTCGTTTCGTACTATTCGGAACAGTACGATGTTTATTGCAGTCTACACAACGAGTTCTTCTTGGAAACTGAAATCACCGGCACTTGCACTGACGGGAAATATGGAGAAAACAATCTTTTAGAAATCTGCAAAGAAAACAGAAAATTGAAAGACTGCTACAACAAATTGCTGAAGAGATTCCGAGCAACAAGATGCGGAAAAGATGATATAACTTACGAAGAAGATTCTCCAGAAGAATTTGAATTGTGGCTGAAGTTCTTAGAGGAACGTGATAAAGAATTATTCAAAATATTCACTAATAAAAACGATTGATATGTTAGATAATAAACCAAGAGTAGACGACTTGCTGAAGAAAATCGAGCAAGAGCCATATCTGAAATGCTTGACGATTGAGCAGTTGTTCTTTGTTCTGCTCGATGAGAAAATGGTTTCATTCAAAGACTTGAGCGAAGCGTATGTAGAACATCTCGAAAAGAAAGATAATGAGAATCGCTGCAAACTTGTTGAAGCAACAACTCGTCTGTTCCAGCAGTTCTTGCCACAGATGCGAAAGCAACCAGATGTCGTCAATTCGTCTCTTTATATTCTAAACAAAGTCGGCAACTTAGTCTATGGCGACTTGAATGAGAAGTACAATTATGACGAAAGCAAAGCAGAGAATGATTTCGAAAATCTTTACGGATTCAAATTATAACTGATATGCAGAAACCAATTTACAAATTCCATCCAGGACAAGAAGTGTTTGTCGAACCAGACAGAACCAAAAGCACTGTTGTTGCTATCGTTGATGATAAGATCAACGATGAGTTTACTCTGAGTCTTGTTGTGACGAAGCAATGGCTTTCACACAGAAAGATGCATTCTTACAAAATCTACAGAGAGTACGAAGCGTCGACTATGATGTATATGTTGGCTCGTGAGGCTCAGCAAGACAAAGATGAGAAGATTCTTCGTGTCGCACGCAAGTGGGAAATCGACCGTGTGATGGACTTCGATAAGAAAGGAAATCTCGTTGTTGTTCCTGAGAACGAGTGGTGCATCACAGAGTTCGGTAAAAAGAATAAAGTAAAATCAAAGCAATAAAGTTATGGATATAGCATTAAGTGAGAAAGAGTTGCATATGATGCGACACGCTCTTGGGTTGAATCCCTGGCAGCATCCAAAGAAAAAGAAAGGAAAGTTGCAAGCATATAGAAACAGATATGCTGCTTCGAATCCTTCTGCTGAATGTCAGATGTGGGAGTCTCTTTGCGAATGCGGTTTGGCTGAAAGTTATAGAAACGACGGATCGATGATTTTCTTCTCCGTGACTGAATCCGGAATCAGAGAACTTGAGAAAGTAATGAATGAACAAATCGAAGAGACTTTATAAACAATAAGAGACAGCAATCGAAATTGATGCTGTCTCTTTATTATATGCTGTGTTTTAGATTACGCTCGATTGATGTTGAAGTATCCTTTCGTCTCTTCAGTGACTTTCTTCAACGTCCCGTCGTTTATGAACGGAACAACGTCGGCTGTAATCTCTTCTACGTTATGCAAAGTTATCTCAATTCCGTCATCTGATTTCACTACCAATTCATTTGGCCAAGCAATGTCGTCTGGACTATTCGCTTCAGTGTCCAGAATCAGGAAGCAAGGCTCTGCATCAGTAGCGTTCCAGAAATAAAGTTTGAACTTGTAGTCAGCATAATTGCTAGTGAATATCGTATCTTGAGGAACTTTCTTCGAGAACGCAATACGCTCAACCCACGATTCAATGTTTGCTATTTGTGCCTTAATTATTTTCTCCATATATTTAATCAAAATCCGTTTAATTTATTGAACTTCTCGTTCACTTCAAGACACCACTTAGGCAGATACTTGTATGCGAGATTGAGCATCCACTCAGGAATTTCACGATAGCAAGCGTATGCTATAGGTCCGGCAATTGCTCCGAGTGTGTCTGAATCTCCGCCACTCTGCACGCATTTAAATATGCAAGATTCGAAGTCGTGTGATTCTTTCAAAGCCATAGCGACAACAGGAAGCGTCCCTTGACAAGTGACGTCGAACTTATATGAGTCTATGATGTCACTCCAAAGCATATAACGCCAGTCATTGGGATAATCTTCTATGATTCCGTCTGCAACATCATCTTTACTCCATCCCTTTCTCGCACGGAAGATTGCTTTCGCTGCTGCTCGTGCTCCGATAATTCCTTGTGGATGATTATGTGTTATGTTTGATGTCGAATCTGCTAATTCAACTACTCCAATTTTGTCACCAAAACCAGAAATCTTATCTGGATACCAACCTGCGATTGAGACGCGCATTGCAGATCCGTTTCCGTAAGAATTGTACGGTTCTCTATTCGGATTCAGTAACCAACTTCTAAACATACCTCCGTATCCGATGTTGATATACTGACTGCAACGTTTAACGAGATTTTCTTTCAAATGATGATTCTCTGTTCCTGGTTCAGCATTAAGAACTGCTTCAGCCAGAGCAAATGTGCAGATAGTGTCATCTGTCGCATATGGTGGGTGAGGCAATCTATTCGGGCGCTTTATATTGAAGTTCTCAAATAGAGGCGTCTTATCGAACGGAATTTCTTTCTTGTAATCAAATTCAAGTGATTTTCTGAAACCATCTAATGTAATCTGCTTATATGGCGCAAATTCCCAAGGGCTTCCGCAAATGTCTCCAATTGCTTCAGATAAAAGACAGTCTTTCAATTTAATTGGTGTTTCAAACATTGTTTATATACTTCTTATTCTTTATTTTATACTTTAATTATTATACTCAAAAATCTCGAATTAGTTTCTCGTCTCTAGAAGAAATCGCTTATAAATAAACTAATGCCGATTTCGAGCGTACAATAAGAAAGAAAAAGTTACAACTATCTCAATATAATGCCTATTAAAAGCAGCAACTCAAATGCAGATATACAGAACAGATATAAGAAGTTAGATGAGATTGACCACGTGCTCGCCAGACCTGGAATGTACGTAGGTTCAATTAAGAACGAACTCAAAGACTTCTTCCTTTACGATCCAGATGAGGGGAAACTGACTACGTGTGAAACAGAGTATTGTCCGGCTCTTCTGAAACTCGTTGATGAAGTCATATCCAACTCTTGTGATGAGTACAGAAGAAAGACGAATATGGGTCTCACAGAAGTCGAAGTCTCTATAGACAGCAATGGAACATTCGTCTGTCGAGACAATGGCGGTATTCCAGTCGTCTTGCATAAAGAAGAGAATATGTATATCCCGGCGATGATTTTCTCTCAGTTGAGAACTTCTTCGAACTATGATGACTCTGACGCTCGTACTGGAATCGGATTGAACGGTCTGGGTGCGAAACTCTCTGCTATATTCACGACTGAGTTCATTGTCGAGACTGCTGACAGAAAGAAGAGTTTCAAGGAATCGTGGAGCAATAACCTCAGAACTCCGAACAACGACCAGGAAATAAAATCAAGCAAAGAACACTATACTCAACTAACTTATAAATTTGATTTGAGCAGATTTGACGGAATTGACTGTCTGAGTGACGAGTTTGCTGCTATCGTAGAGAAGAGATGTATTGATGCAGCAGCAGCGAACAACGGTTTGCGTGTCGTCTTCAGACATCTGACTGACGGTACAGAAAACAGAACGTCTGAATGGAAATTCGATTCTTTTGAAGACTATATAAGTATGTATAGTGAGTACATCGAGACTTCTGAACTTCTCAAGATTTCAGCAGACAACTACGAGATATTCTTCTGTCCATCCGGTTCGCTGAGCATCGGTTTCGTCAACGGCGCATCTTGTGATAAGGGGACTCACATTCGCTGTACACAGAATGCTATCAATGAGAGTGTAGCAGCATTCATCAAATCAAAGAAGAAAACAGAGATTGCCGCTAAAGACGTTCAGGGCAAGTACAGCGTATTTTGCAACTTCACTGTTGTCAATCCGAGTTATGACAGTCAGACGAAAGAGAATCTCGTGACTCCTGAAAGTCGCTTCTTGGGAGATAATGAGACATTCAAACTCGAACTCCCGAAGCAGTTTACTGACAAGATATGCAAGAGCGATGTCATAGACTATGTGCTTGACTATCTGAAGACGAAGATGAATGCTGAAGAACAGAAAGCATTACGTAAGACTCAGAAAGATAATGAGCGTCGTCGTTTGGATCCTGACAAGTACGTAGCGTGCGCATCAAGCGGAGAAGGCTGTGAACTTTATCTCTTTGAGGGTCTGTCAGCTGGTAGCGCATTTCGTGTCGCTCGTGCTGATGCCCGTCACCAGGCAGCGTTCTGTATGAGAGGTCTTGGTCTGAACTGCCTTGATGTCAAGGCAACTAAAGCAATGGCTAACGCTGAGATAAACCAGATAGTCCAGATTATCGGATTGAAGTTCAATGAATATAATAAGAAAGAGAATCTCCGCTTTGATAAGATTATCATTACGACTGATGCCGACTATGACGGCGCTCACATCAGTAGTCTGCTGTTGGTGATGTTCAATACGTACTTTCCGGAGTTGTTCGACCAGCATATGGTTTACCGGTGCTTAAGTCCGATTATCATCGCTACGAAAGGCAAAGAACGCAAGAAGTTCTATACGATGAAAGAATATGAAGCAGAGAAAGCAAATCTATCCGGTTACACTTTCAAGTACTTCAAGGGTCTGGGCGGTCAGTCTTTAGAAGACTACAAGTATATGTTAGGTCCGAATAAGAAACTGGAACTCTTCCAGAAAGACAGCAATGCGAATCTGTCTATTCATAAGTGGTTCGGAAAGAATACTTCGAAAGATAGAAAAGATGCTGTGAAAGATGAGGTTTAATCTTCAACTGCATAAACATATTATACAGAGAAAGCGACTTTCATCAACATTAGTTTGAGAGTTGCTTTTTAAGAACTCTGAAGTTCACCAATCTGGAATTTTCGAAATAAATAACGAAACCGGAGAAACTAATGCTCGATACTAGTGTACAATAATTGACGGGTGAGCGCAAATGTCTCTCATATGAGTCAAATCACTTCAAAAAGAAGAAACCAATTTATTCAAGAATGGCAAAAGAAAATAATTCATCAACAGGCAACGTTCCTGAGAACATTGTAAGTGTTAACGGAAGCGATTCCGTAGTCTCTAACAACAATAACAATAAAAACAACGGTAAGAAGAACAAGAAGCGTGAGCATCGCTGTCACGTCTGTGGGCGCAAGGCATCTGAAGTCGCTGCACTCTACAAGGGCGAGTTCGATGAGAACTGCTACGTCTGCAACGACTGTATCGAACAACTTCATCTTCTGAACCAGGCTCTCGCTGCTAAGTACAATAGAGAACTTGACTCTGAGCACGCATTCAAGAACAATGATGAAGACGACTATACTGTCGATTTGTCGAAGAAAATCCCGACACCGCACGAGATTGTGAAGTATCTCAACAAGCACATCATCGGTCAGGATAAGGCAAAGCGTGACATCGCAGTTGCTGTCTATAATCATATGAAGATGATTTATGCACCAGAAGACAAAAATCCCGATGCAGTGCAGTTGCGCACTAATAATATAATGTGTATGGGTCCGAGCGGTAGCGGTAAGACAGAAATCTTCCGCAGACTCGCTGAATATCTTGATATTCCTTTCGTGATATTCGACATTTCTTCAGTGACTCAAGCCGGTTACGTCGGTGAGGATCTCGACGTCTGCTTGCAGCGTGTCTTGAATCATCCTATGGTTGATGGTGACATCGAGAAGGCTCAGCGTTCTATGATTATGATTGATGAGTTCGATAAGATTTCTCGCAATACTCACTACGACAAGACGAACAACGGAGACCACAAGTCTCAGATTAACTCTCTGGGTGTTCAGTCTCAGTTGCTCAAGTATCTCGACGGTGGTGACGTGACTGTTCAGTTGACTCGCAATGGTGGTGAGCGTTTCATTACTATCAATACGAGTAAGATTCTGTTCGTTCTGAACGGTGCATTCGTTGGTATGGATGACGTCATCGGAGACCGTCTGAACCGCAAGAGCGCAGTCGGTTTTGACTTGAAGAACAATACTGCTGAGAAGAAGCGTGAGAAGAAGATAGATGACGAGAACATTCTCAAGTACGTGAAGCCCACTGACGTTGTTACTTATGGTTTCCTTCCTGAGATTGTCGGCCGCGCCGGTAACATCACTTATACGAATGCGCTCAGCCGTGATGACTTGAAGCGAGTGCTGACAGAGCCACAGAACTCTATTATTAAAGAGTATAAGAAGCGCTTAGCGCTCGACGGTAAGGAACTGTCATTCACAGAAGATGCGCTTGACTGGATTTGCGATGACGCTATATCGAACGAGACGGGCGCTCGTGGTCTGAGAGCATCAGTGAATAAGATTATGTCGAATATTATGTTCGATGCTCCCGATAACAAAGACGTCAAGAACATCGTCATTGATTTGGCGTACATCAACTCTGTAGTAGAGGAATCTGAAGAAGAGATTGAGCAGAAGAAACGTCTGCGTCTTAAAGCATAATTAGAAAAACTAACTATGACAGGAAAACACAATATAAAGACGCCTATGAGTATAGCGTCGATTCTATCTGAGTTTCCAGAGAACGTCCCATACGAACGTCGCTGTAAAGCATTGAAGAAGAAACTCGACGATGCTTTCGCAGCAATGTATGAGAAGAGTCTCGGAGAGAGTTCGTCTGTCGACGACTTGATGACGATAGTCTATCATTATATGTTCAAGAAAATGCCTCATCGCATCAACACATGGCATTATCCTTCTTATATGAAAGAACGTATCAAGACGTCTAAATTCGGTGATAAGTGTGTTGATGGTTCTGAGAAGAAGAACGACAAGTGGGAAGACATCATTGACGAGAATACGTTCTTGAATTTGATACAGTACTATAGAGAGAATGATATTGCTTACTTCTTGTGGCGATATGATTCTCAGCCAGTATTGATAACAGAGAACGAAGAGATTATCTTTGTGTTCGGCAATATGATGTTCTATGCTCAGTATGACGAACTTCCTCAATACATCCTGGATTGTCTTGTGTTCTGTGATGAGAATACAGCACGCTATTACTACCTTGCATACGGTAAGAACGGTTACGAAGCAATCGATCTTGATATTAGGGAACTCGATGTCGATATTGAGATGAACTACAATGATGACTTGCCTTATGATGAGATTGTCGATGCTCTGGAAAGCGAAGAAGCGGGTTTGATTATCTTACGTGGAGAACCAGGAACAGCAAAGTCGACTTTGATTCGTCATCTGATAACAACGCTTGATATGGATTTCGTATATCTAGATCATAGTTGTTTTGACTCGATGACAGACTCGTCATTTATTCAGACTCTTGCTGACTATGAGAACAGCGTCTTGATTCTTGAAGACTGTGAAGATATGGTCAAAGACCGTACAGCAGACGGAACGAATAATAAGATTGCTGCATTGCTGAACTTGTCAAGCGGTTTACTCGCAGATAGTTTCAAGTTTAAAATCATATGTACGTTCAATGCTCCTATTGCGCAAGTCGACAAGGCGTTGCTACGTAAGGGCAGATTGAAAGTTGACTATGAGTTTAAGAAACTGAGTCCGCAGAAGACTGCTGCTCTTGCTGCTAAGTTGGGCAAGACTATCAAGCCGGGAGAATCTATGACAGCGGGCGACATCTATAATAATGATGTGACTGTCGAATTTGGAGCAAGAGAAAAGAAGAAAATGGGTTTCGTATAAAGAGAAAGTTATGAAGAAAGAAGAAATCAATAAAGGAAATTCATTCTCTATGAAAATCGTTACTGAAGCGAAAGAAGAGGGAATGTGTCAGGCAGAATTCACAAAAACACAAGTAGAAGACTTGAAGAAATGTGGATATAATGTCTTTGATAGTTCACAAATCAATAGCGCTGAAGATTCAGACAAACGAGTTCATCAAGAATTTATTGGGCTTGACGGCAAGAAGCATAAGTGGGAGTACGACAAAGAAAATTATTGCTACCATTCTCATATGACTAACGAAGAGTGGCTGACTTTAAACGACTCTGAAGGTCTTGCAAACTGTCAGAAGTGCGCTATGTGGGAGCATTGTCGCAGCGCTCAGCACGATATTTCTACAGAGTGGTCAATCGGACAGAAGCATATTGATGAATTGAGTCACGAGATTGATAAGAGGATTCTTGAGAGAATGGAGAAATAAAAATGATAAATTTATAAAAATAAACAGAAGGACAAATGAAATCATCCTTCTGTTTTTATATGTATGCACTTACATATGTACGGTCTTAGTACATAGTTGTTACAATAATTATTACTCATACATCATATTGGACTTAAACCAGTGATATAATAGTGTACCAATTATTTTATGACCGCTTGCGTTTGGGTGTATTCCATCTGCAAAATAAGCATTGCGAATATCAGAATTTAACGCATCCAAATCGCAACAACTCCCAATGTCAAACACTGCAATACTATAATATGCACAAATCTTTTTTATTGCATCCCGGAAATCATCTAACCAATTACCCCATTGATTAGTTTCATTACTTGCTGGGCGACCCGTTGCATACCTTATACGGTTTAACGGTGTCATAAATATAATCGGTGCGGTTGCATTGTGTGACCTTATTGTTGTAATCAAATCATGCATTGCGCCAGCAAAGGTATCAGTATCAGTAACCGCAATTTTTCTTTTTGAACCAATATATGTATCGGGTGTAATTGTTTCGTCTGCAAACAAATTGCCAATTGCTTTGCAATCGTAACTGAAATCATTTGTGCCGCCCCAAACAACAATATAATCAGCACTTTGCAAATTCTGTTGTGTTGCACGCATTACAAAACGATATGGTCCCAAATCGTTTAATGTATTGTTGGCAATGCACGTTCCGTCAGAACCCAAATTTACATTCGTGCAACCTGTAAGATTGGCAAATATTTTATGGTAAACTTTTTGGGGCGTTACTTGTTCATCGCCCGAACCTTGACCGCCGGCTGTTATGCTATCTCCTAAAAACACAACAGTTTTTCCTTGCAAAATCTTTTCTGCAAATTGCGAATCAACATATTGTTTTGATGCAATATCCCAATTTTCAGAATATTGTTTAACGTCATTGATAGTAAAGCCAATATTATCAAATTCCGATACTAAAATATCATCTCCGTCTGGTTTGAGAAAAACAAAACGAATGTATGTTGTGTTAGATTGCGGCGTAAATGTGTTTAATCCACCATAGTCATAAAGATTGTATTTGATAAAATCATTGAATGAATCCGAACTATATTCATACACTCTATAACCAAAGCCGTCATTGCAGTTCAAAACCAATGGACCATCAGAAGCGATAAAATCAACACTTCTTATTCGTTGCAAAGAATCAAATTTACCGGCATTATTTAATGAACCCTATTCAATGTCAATTGTTTTTTGAATTGAAATTTCCGGAATTTTGTTTTCTAATCTTTTCAATTCGTCATCAACAATTTTCAAGCCATCATCAACATATTGTTTATTTGCGATTTCGCCTTGAAGAATAGTTTTGCAAGATAATTCGGGTGTATAACTTATATGCCCACATACTTTTAAATAAGTTGCGCCAGAAACAGGAATAAAAACATTTGTAAGATTAGCACTTTCTCCGGATGTTATAATATCAAAAACTTTTAAAACATTATCGTTTTCGTCATATAATGCGGCTAATGCGGATATAGCAGTATCCCGACCCGACACAAAAACAATAATTTCGTTTGTTATGTCATATTTGTTCGTTCTCCAAACACTGCTTGAAACAATCTCCCCAGTTACATTTAAATACCCACTTTCATAAGATATTTGAGTTAAAGAATTGCTGGCAAATTTTTGCGAAACTGCTCTTGCAAAACCAGACCCGTATTCAATCATTAGTGTTATATCAATGAAATCATCCTCGTTATAAACATATAAACTACCCTTACAGATATAAATACAATCTGTTCTTGGCGTACTTAAATCAGACCAAGATGAAACCCCGCCAGACTTCGTTATTGCCCCGCAAGTTTTAATTACTTTTTCAACGGTATTATACATTTTATAACCAACTTGCCAATCCGTTTCGCTAACATCTCTCCAATGCGTTCCAAATCCGAATAGCTCTATAACTTGACCCAATTGACTGAGTTCTGTCTCCAAATTCAACTTCTCCCAATCGCCCTCACTTGCACTCCATTCATCTTTGACCAAGAAGTACTGCACATACTTGTTGTCACTAGTCACAAAACGAACTGACATACCACCTTCTCTGACTTCAAGCGGAACATTGTTTCCGCTTAAAGCATCAGCAAGAGTCTCATATGTCTATCCGGTTGCTTTGCTTATATCATAAACTACACCCGGAGTAACAGTTGCTGTATCATT
>NFZD01007789.1_pt1 | contig 11555 bp, 14 predicted proteins | sample 1095381 | NCBI WGS metagenome assembly NFZD01 (sample SAMN03609891, study PRJNA323583) | gut metagenome | isolation source: feces | host: Rattus norvegicus | place: Denmark: Riget | collected 2013 | reverse complement strand
TGGGTTACCACCCTCCCCCACCCCCTGCCGATTTTCCGTTGTGCAAATTGAACAAAAATTTCCCTCAAATTTTGTGCAACTTTTTGTGTGAAATTTTGAACAAATTTTTGGTGATATTTTTGTGCAAATTTTTGTAACAAAAAACTTGACAAGAAATTGAATAAAATTTTGGTGAAAAAGTTGGTGCAATTTTGGTGCGATAATTTGTTGTGATTTGGTGCGATAGAATTTTGACAAGAAAAAAACAAGTGATATATTTCAATCACTTGTTCATCATGTTTCAATATTTAATTGTGTTGTTCATCAATCTTGTGTTCATTACACCAGTTATTTAATTCAATGGTATCAACCATGTATGATACTTGTGTACTATCAACACCAAGAACTTCAATATTTTTTGCATTTGCTATATCATTACATTCTTTGAAATATTTCTTTGCTTTTGATAGTGTGTATTTACCTATCAATAATACATCTTTTATTTCACTCGAATTATCAGTGTATAATATAGCAATTTTGCAAGTAGTGGTTTGTACTTTGACTTTTGTTGTACTATTCATAATAAATCACCTCACTATTTTTGTGTATAATTTATTATAACATTTTTATTATGGTATCTCAACAATTTTTTCATTGATAAATACACCATTTTTCAGTAACATTTCTATTTCACTTTTTTCTTCATTTGGTGCATTGATATTCAATTCTACATCAGAAACTTTCAAATAACCTTTGTAGTTTTCCAGTGTACCGAAATCAACAGTTTCTTGACCGAAAATTGTATCAACATTGTATGGAATACCACGCACAACTTCAATAAAAGGTGTAAACACATTGTTGTCAAGTATGTTGTCGATACTGTTTACAACACTGTTGTTTTGAACCTGCATGAATGGAATTTTCGCACCGATATTGAATGTTTTAGTTGCAACTGGTTCATTCGTGAAGTCACTGATAACAATTACAGTACAGTTACCACTATACAAATCAATTTTATATAAAATACTGATTGTGTGGTTCATTACATATTCAGTTTGCAGGTCTATACTATCATAATATGGAAGATGTAAACGACATAATACATCTTTGTAGTCATATACATTATGATACTTTTCCTGCACTGTAATATCACCAAGGGGAACAAGATAAACATAGTTTGCAAGAATATCACTATCAACCCTTGTGTCATAGTTACCAAGTTGAATACTTCCAATATCAGCAATCATTGTTTCAGGAAGTTCAAAAGGAAGTTTATACAAGTTAGTTATAAATGAACCATAGTCAACAACTTGACTTGTTTCAGACATCTTATAGAAACGAACCTTTGACAAATCAGTCAATACATTGTTTGTCACCTGATACAAATTTGCGAACCCTGATAACTTTTCTGTTTTCTTGATTGCAGTTGCAGTTATACGCAAATTACCTTTTACATTATGAGTGATAACACACTTTGTATTTTCATCAGTAAAGTCACTGTAAGAACTTGTTATATTTGTTCCTGCATCATATAAAACAATGTTACTGTTCAACTGATAACCCTCATTTGCAGTAACTGTTATTGTTTGGTTTCCACCTTTTACAACCGATTTATCACAAGTGCAGTTTGTCATGTTTGCAGTAATTGTATAATACTGGTTTGCAATACCAGTGATAACTACATCAGCAATGATTGTGAAATTGATTGTTGCAGTTGTCTTGTCCTCTGATACAATGAATGAAAGTGTATCATCACCCATTTTCAATACTGGTATTGTATCGAACAAACAACCCTCATTTGCTGAAAGTGTGATTGATACATCTGTATTATGTTCATATTCTGCAAGACAATTACAAGTACAGTTTTCAAGATTATGTGTAACTTCATGTTTGTTACTGGTATCTTCTTCAACTGCAATATGCAAATAATTTGTGACTATCGTTGCAGTTCCACTATTCCAAGGATAAACAATAACTGTATTATCTTCCAGTATTTCAAAATCACCCATGTTTGAAGTGTCACCACTATTTGTTTTATGACAATCACAAATTTTGTAACCATTTATTGCTTTCAGTTTTATCCAGTAATTTGAATTTACTTCTGCAATACTTGTTTTAGTATCTGTAAAAACATAACCATCAGTTGCAAAGTCATCAGTGTTGTAAGACCAACCTGAATATTTTTCAACAATCTTCAATTTGTCAAGACAAAAACCAGTTGCACCATTTTTCGGATAGAAAACAATCTTTGCTCTACTACTCATATCAACCACCGATTGTTGACAAAATCATTGTTGACTTTGTTTCACTTAAAGTCACATCTGATTTATATATGTCAACTTCCTTTCTTAATTCTACTTTGTAACCACTGTCATAATACTTGTTTACATTCTGCCTTTGCTGATTGATTTTACCATCACATTTGAGAATTTCATCTTTGTATGTTTCCAGTACATCACAACGCAAATACAAGTTATATATACCATTTGGATATAATTCAATCTTGTCAACAAAATAGTATCTTTTGAACTTCTCAATGTACGCATAATTGAAATCAATATATTCATTACTTTTCAATACAATTTTAGGAAGTTTGATACTGGTATCTTCTTTCAATTTTATATCATACTCATGTGCATTTGTCAGTTCTTTATTTATGACATTGTTTGCACTACTGGTATTATAGAAAACAATTTTCATTTGAATACCCCTTTCAAAAATTTGTCAATTTTCGGTTGTGCTATACTGTTCATTCTTTGTTGTATCATCTGACTTGTAATTGTCATCATAAATTTACCCTCATTCCACCCATTGTCAGCATTTCTTGAACCATATTCAACCGAACTTGCATATTCTAAATCATTATATACTTCAACTGTATATGTTCCATTTTTATTTGCAACAACTCTTTTCTTCCAGTTGTTCTTTAATTTATTGTTATTTGTTGCAGGTGTTCTTTGAATAACTTCCCGCAAGAACTCGTTTGATATTTCATCAACAATTTCCTGCATCAATGCAGGTACTTGACTTTGTGCCTGCTCTAATCTTCTTTGAAGTTCCTGCAACTCTTTGAAATTCACACCCATATTTTCACCAGTCCTTTCTATATAGAAAAAGTGGTGGATAGTTGTGAACCACCCACCACCTACACAAAAGTGATTTATTTATGCCACAAAGAACACAACGAAGTTCTCGTTCAAGTCATTGAAGTAACCAGCCTCAAACTTGTAGTAATTATTGAAGAACTCTGCTTTTGCGTTGTAGTTCGTTGTAACCCTCTTTTCAAGGTTGCAAACACCCATTGCATCTTTATCAAACATGATTGCAAGAATACCAGTAACTTCAACTGTATGTCCTGCACTTGTTTTTACTGTAATCTTTGATGTGTCTGCAAAACTGTAAGACTGTCCTGAACCCTGCCAGTATGGAACACTTTCACTGTTTGGAAGTGCAACATAATTGTCATGGAATGTATCAGACTGTAAATATGCAGTTGCACTTGCTTTGAACTCTGAAAGCATTACAGTGTGAAGATAATCACCACTTGTAAATCTTTCCTTTCCACCTACATTGAAAAGTGTAGAAATCTTTGAAAGTCTGTCAACATACAGTGACATTGTGTAACTTGCAAATCTGATGAAATCAGAATTTGTAATTGCATCAGCAGGTGTCAAAGACTGACCGAACTTGTCATTGTAAAGTTTTAACAAGTTTACTGCTTTCATTCCAGTGTTTGTCAAAACAACTGCTTTACTTGACTTGTCATAAAGGTCTGCATATACAGTTTCACCAATCATGTTGTTGATAGTTCTCATGATAAGACTATCCATTTTAACAGTCATGGACTTGTCAACTGCATTGTAAAGCATTGAAATGAAACCATTCAACTGGTTTACACTTGAAAAACTTTCCTTGACCTGCTTTTCAGTGAAAGACATAGGAATTTCAAATGTTACCTTACTGTTGAAGAATTTAGCACTGATACTTGGTTTGTAGAAAATGTCCTGACTGTATTCCTGACCATCTTCAAGTTCCCACTCACTGTTTTCACTTGCAGTCGGTAAGTCAGCACTGATTTTTTCAAGTACCGAACCATATTCCCAGTTATCCATCACAAGACTTGGAACATTACCAGTGTAAGGTCTGTCAACAAATACCACCTTTCCAATGTGATTTACAAGTGACTTGACATAGTGGTCTACACTTGTACTGTTGAATACCTCTGTTCCTACATCAACAATGTTAGATAAATCTTCCTGAACTAAATCAGACTTACCAAGAACTTCATTTGTAACACTGTTGATAATGTTATAAATCTGTTTTACTTCCATTTTTTATTACCACCTTTCTTATTTATTTTTTTCATTCAAAAATGGATAAAGTTAAAAACTCATTTATATCTTTGATAATTATATCATTAAAATAATTGTTTTGCAAGTAGGAAATAATTGTGTTATAATATTCTGTTTTACTTCCATTCAAAACTTGCTTTATAAATTCACGATTTTTTGTGTTTGAATTTGTACCAGTATTTTGTGTGTTGTTTTGGTCTTGTTTATCATTCACAAAATCGTCATCATTGTAAGCATTTACCGAACCAGTATTTGTACTTTCAAGTGTGTAAGAATTTTCACCAGTATCTTGAACATTTTCTGTAACTTTTTCAGCATAGTTGTAATCAATGTCAATTTTACTGATTGCCATATCATACAAAGTGTTCCACTTGTTAGAAAACATTGTAATAAGTGTTTTTGCAATATCATCTATTGTATTGTTTTCACCGAAACTTGAAAGTGTTCTTTCACCATAATTTGCAAGATAGAACATATCCATTGTTTCAACTGGTATAATCTCCATGTAAGCAAATGAACCATATACAGACATTTTTGCAAAGATACCAGTATCACGAAACTTTTCTTTGACTTTCATCAAATCACCTCTTTCAGTTTGATAAATTCATCATGTGTCATTGTAACACCTTTACCACATCTTGTATGTTCTTCATTCCAGTTTCTAATGTCAATCACTGGTTCAGCATCATTCCAAGAAACCTTGTTGACTTCTTTAGACCAACCATTGTCACTTGTGGAAAGTGTTGCAATGTGTTCAACTATTTCATATTTAATATCATTTTTCTTCATCTTCTTTTTCCTCACTTTCTTCTTCCTGCTCTGCATCAGGTGTTTCTTCATTTACTGGTTCTTCATCAACTGGTTCATCAGGTTCTTCTTTCTCTGATTGTTCATCTGACTGTTCCTCATTTGGTTCTTCCTCTGACTGCTCTGATACTTCCTCTGCATCATCAGGTTGTTCATCTGTTCCCCCATCTTCTGATGTTTCATCATTGACATTTTCATCACCTGCACTTTCTTCACTGGTTTCATTATCGGTTTCAGTTGGTTCATCAGTCGGTTCAACACTTGGTTCACCAGTTGCATCAACACTTGTTTCATCAGTTGGTTCAACTTCTTCATCATGTATATTATCTTCTTCCAGTGTATCAATGTTTTCACCATTGTAAAGTCGATAATCCCAAGAACTGTTAAATTCAACCTGAATATCAGTACCGAACATTTCATTGATTGTTTCAAGTGCTTTTCTTCTGTTGTTCAACATATCATCAACAAGTGGATAAAGATTGTCTGAATTTGTTTCAACTTCTGCAACTGCAAGTCTTTCCTTTTTACTGTTCCAACTTGCACCCAGTCCAATTTCATTATACATACTTGCTTTCACATACTGTTGTAACTGGTAAATATCCTGCAAAGAATTTGTGTTACTGGTTGCAACAGTATTTGTTTTCAGACTGTCGAACAATTTACTTTCAGCAATAACACCCAGTTTACCATTTTCAATATTTTCAATGAACTTCTTTGCACTTGCAACAGTATTGTCATCATTCGCAGATAACAACATCTGTATTCTTTTATTGATTGTTGCAAGTATCATTGTAATATCTGTTTCATTCAGGATAGTACAATACTTTTGATACATAGGAACTAACCCCATGCACATACTATCATTTTTCATGAATACACAATCTTCATCAATGACACATTCAGTTGTCAACTTCAATGCAGGATTGCTTATAACTGCCTTTGTTGGTCTGTTATATACATCACCCTCACCACCTAAAGTTGCATTGAAAACATACAAATCATTTTCATGTTTGTACCACACACAACCACCTGCACACTGTAACATCTTTTCCAGTTCTTCTTGTGGAATAGTGTCAGGAAGATTGTGATACTTGAACATAGCAAGTGACCTATTCAACATATATTTCACATAGTTGTTGACATTCGTTGCTTTGTCCTGATAATTGTACCCACTGTTTTGATACGGAACAAAACCGAAATACTTTTCATCAATTTTTGACATTTATATCACCCTTTCTTTATATAGTAGTTTTACATACTTTAATATAGTTTGAAATTGCATCACCAACAGTATTATCTTGATAGAACACTCTGTCAGTTTTGAAAAACCATAGTATTTTTTCTTGTAGTTTATTTATCGGTTTGAAGATACTTCTATTATAATTTAATTTGTGATTATATTCAAGTGAATAAATCAAGTCATTTTCTGTATCTTGTAATGGTGTTGTTTTTATATGAATAAATGTAAACATTTCACCATCATTATCTTGAACAATTTCACACTGATAATTTGAACCACCAAAAACAATGAAATAAGTAAACAAAATTTGGTTCGGTTTATACTTCACTGGTAAGTGTGGATATATGTCAAGTTCCCATGCACCACTTGTAATCATGTGAAGTTTCGGATTGTTGAAAGCAAAGTAAAAGTTGTTTTTCTTTTGTTTCTTGATACTGGAACAATATTCAACTGCAACTTTCAGTTCACTGTCACCATAGGTATATACATCAATAGTACCTTGTTCCATTTTCAAAATATGGTTCAATCCCATTTCCTGAAAGTAAGGACAATACTTGTTGACTGTATTACCCAACATGAAAATCTTTACATTTGTTCTTTGTCTGATGATAGTTGAAACTGTATTCATAAATGAAACAAATTCATCAGGAAGATATAACTTGTTTGTCAGGAACTCGTCAAAAAGTATTGTTGTTATTCTTGGATAACTGATTGACTTATTGTGTTCACTTTCAGAAATTGCAAAAGTGTAAGCAAAACAATCAGTATCAATGTTATATACTGGTTTACCATTATCATCATAGTTGCAAAAATAAAATTTACTTGCCCAGTAAGTAATACCCTGATACATTCCATTTGAAAGTTTTTCTACTTCACCATTTTCATTGATAGCACTGAAAATATCACTTGCTCGTCTACCAGTCACATCTTCTTTCCATCTTCTCACAATAGCAAGTTGACCACCATTTGTTTCAAAATAATTTTCAATAGCATACTTCAAAATAGAGTATGTTTTACCATTACTTCTTTCACCGAAAATGACATTGTATGTTGCATCTTTTTCAAGTATGTTTTTCGGTGAATAAAATTCAATCTTTTTTCCTGCCATTATTACACCACCTTAAAATTTTTGTATTTGAATTGTTTCAATTTTTGTTTAGCAAGATTTTTATACATGGTAATCTTGTTAAAATCATTTACAACAATACTGATGACAATAGTGTCACCAGTAATATCTACATTATAAAAATTTTTGTTTTCAGTTTCTCTCACAATTATGTTGTATATTATTTCATATTCTGTCATACTGCTTTCACTCCTTTGAATAAGTACCCATCAAGTAACATTTCAATGAATTTTCCATATTGTTTACTTATTGATAATGTGAACTCACAATTTTCAAGATGAACACCTGACTTTGTTATCACATGACTGGTATGTCCTTGACAATCTAACACTTCAAAATCATATTCAGTATCGACATAAGTGTGTGTCATTTTACCAGTTCTTTCAGCAGGGATATACAAGTCATCATTGAACATTTCAAACACTTTCATATTATCATATTCACAATGTTCTTTCATGTATTCCATACCACATTTTTTTCCAAGTCCTGCAACTGTCAGGTGAAGTTCATTTTCTTCTTCCACAAGATACCTTTTTGCACCCAGTGTTTTGAAGTGTGAATATGTTCCCTCATAATCCCATACACCAATCATTTTTTCTACACCTTTGATTGTTTTTGGTCTTAACTTGCTTTTATCAATGTGATAATGTTCACACATATCTTCAAGTTTTTTCGTTATCATGTTATCGTATGCCTGAATGAAATCCTTGTGTTGTTCATAGTTTAACATCTTGATACTATCAGTGTCACTATAAACATAATCATTACCAATATTTATAATTCCTAACCACAAGTTTCTTCTTGCGTATGCAGTAACCCACACACCCCAAGGATAATACAAGAAACGATTATATGACTTGTTATACTGCTCTATTTGTTCATCAATGTTTGCAGGTGTTGAACCCCAGTCATCTGTATATGTGACTTCATCACGAACAATATCTGTTACACACATTCCATATACACTGTTCAACATTCCTTTACTGTTTAAGTATTCGACTTCCATACCCTCAACACCTTTCAGGGTTGTCTTATCTTCATACAGTTTCAGGATAGCAAGTATAATGTCTTTTGGAAGATACCCCTTGAAGTATCTATACACATTTTTGATACCAACTTTTTCCCATGTATAACACTGTTTAATGATACCCCAGTCAACATTTGTTATTGTTGTGACAAGTCTGTCTGCACTGAATACTCGACCATTGTTCACAACACTGTTTTCAAGTACCACACATTTACTTTCAGATATATAATTTTCGTGATAAATTTTTGCTTTCAGTCCAACAAATTCAATATCACAAACAACACAATACTTTTTACAAAGTTCATCAAAAGGTTTATCAGAATATGAAAACATTTGCTTTATATCCTGCATACTGGTTTTTATTCCCCTTGACATAGGAAACATTTCTGAAAGCATAACAGCAGGATAAGAAGAAGTAAAATCAATAGATGATACATTTTCAAGTAACTTGTTTGTATAGTTAGCATTTGCATGAGTGAAACCACCCTGAAATGCTCTTTTCAAGATAACATATTCATCTTTTGTCAACTGTAAGTCATTCATCAATTCACGATATTTGAACCACTTGCCCTTATTATGCTTTGACTTCTTTGAACCAGTACCATCAGTATAGCAACACTGTCTGACAAAGTTTCTTACCCTGCTTGTATTTGTCATAGGTATTTTACCAATATCACCATACTGTTTTATTTGTTCATTTATATAATAAAGTATAATCAATACATCATTTTCACAATATTGTAATTCTTTATCAGTCAACAAAGTGTCTTGTGTTCTGATTAAAGAATAATCTAAATCACCAACTAATTTTTCAATTTTATGTGACTGCAAGTTGTCAGCAGTTTTTTCAAGTGAATATCCTGACAAGATATAACTGTCACGAAATTCAATACCAAAATCGCATAATGCTTTGATAGGTTTTCTATCATCAACAGAAAACACACGAACCCAGTTAAAATAGTTTCGCATGAACTGGAACTCAAACGACATATTGTGTATATAACATACAAGTATTCTTTCATCAGATAATTCAAAATAGTCATGTAGTTTCTGACATAATTCAATAAGTTGTTCCCATGTTCTGCCATAACAAATATGTTCACCATCTTTTATACCAAAAGTCCATTCATACATGAAGGCAACTTTTTCACCATTTTCAAGTAGTGTACTGGTTGTTTCAATATCGAAACCACATTCAAGGTTCAAGTAGGTAATTTTCTTTTTCTTTATAGTTGTATATTCTATTGTTGATAAATCTAACTCATTATAGAATTTCAAGAAAATCACCTACTTTCTAAAAATATTCAAAACCATCTCCAAGGGAATAACCCTCAAAACCTTGTTCAACTTTTTCATAACTTGTCAACTTTGCTATCTTGTCAACAAGTCCATCAATTTCAAGTTCACTGTCACCCAAGTCAATTTTTTCTTGCTGAACATATTCATTGATTGCCTGCCATACTGGTTGATAACCGATTGCACTTGCTGAACCCTCTGTCTGTCGAAGATACTCTTTTATTTTGTCTGCAAGTGCAAAGAAATTTTTTGACTTTGATTGTAACTCTTTTACACTTCCATATTTGATACCAGTGTTTTCTGCCATTTCTTTCAACACTTTGTTCAATCCTCTGACAGTTGAAGTTTTTGCTTCAATGAACTGGTTCACCCTTGCAAGTTCTTGTTGTAACTGGTTGTAATCTTTTCCTTTTACAGAAAACTTTACACCACCCTGATAATCAACCCATTTTTGATATGCAGGTGAACTTGTCAAGTTATTGTTTTCAAGTCGAACAAGTCTTTTATTTGCCATACTTGCTTTTCGTGACACTTCTGCTTTTAATCGTAGATACTCGTCACTTGCTAACTTGACACCCATGCAATCACCACCTTACAAAACAATTTGTGTTGATAACCACATGACACCCTTGTCAAGTTCACCACTCTTTTCAAGTTCCTGAACATCAAGACCAACTGTTGCATAAAAACCTTTTGCAATATCATCACGCAACTGTTTTAATGCAGTTACTTTGATACATTTGTTATCACAATCAAAAATCAAATGTAAAAACTGTTTTTTGTATTCAGGTTCAACAATAATATCATAATAGTAGAAAATAAAATCTACATTTTTAGACTTTCCATTTTCCCATGCTGAAAGTGTAGCAGGAAGAACTTCAAATGTTTCACCCATTGTTTTAAGTGATACCTGAACAATTTCTTCTCTAAAGAATTTACAAATCTGTTGACACTTTGTTGTATAGTCATCAACTCGTTTTTCAATGTTGATACCATTACTGAATTTCAATCTTTTTGCCATTTCATACACCTACTTTCATATAATAAAATTCAATTATTTTTTCATTTGATATGTCATTGTTACAATAGTTCCATAATTCATCACGCAACTTGTTTTTTGTGATGTAGTTTATTGCTTTCTTTAATAATGATATTTTTTCTTTTTACACTCATGCTTTTCACTTCCTTTCACTGGACAAGTGGAACAATCCATTTCTTCACTTGAACACCAGTCAAAGTTATCACAATTATAACATTGTTCCACTTTATCACCTGCTTTCTAATAAATAAGGGGTGGAAGTATGAACAACCACCCCACATTTCTAACAAATATGACTTTTTACATCACAAGCAAGAACATAAGCATTTGCAAGTTGTTTCATTTCCCAAGCATAATCATCAATGCTATCAATAAGTTTTACGAAACTATCCATTGACCTATCTACATCATCAATGTTCAATGCTATTTCTAAAAGACCTTTGATTTTTTCACTTAAATTTGCAAGGTTTTCAAAACAATCACAAGTTCTTTCATTGTCCTGCTTTATTGATGAAATAAGTTGTTCCATATCACTAATATTATAATTTGTTACCATAAAATCACCTTTGTGCTTTCTCTGTACTCATGTTGGTTAGTCACTTTCCAGTAATAATTGTTTACATATCAACCCAGTTGATTGAAAAGTTCAATTCTCTGTTGTTCTTACTCTCATACTGATAAATACTGAA
>NFZD01015593.1_pt1 | contig 11632 bp, 10 predicted proteins | sample 1095381 | NCBI WGS metagenome assembly NFZD01 (sample SAMN03609891, study PRJNA323583) | gut metagenome | isolation source: feces | host: Rattus norvegicus | place: Denmark: Riget | collected 2013 | reverse complement strand
GCTTAGAAATTTTTATTGGTCTAAGAAAGGCAGATATGGGCACATGGTTATTTTTGTTCTACATTAGGAGAAGTATCTGAAAAGACAGCAACGGTTTACATAGAAAATCAAGGTAAAAAACAAAATTAAATGATGTAATAGAAGTCAATTCATATAACAAGACTCAAGATCTTGTATTTTTCTTGACTTAATTTTTATAAATAGTTAATATATTTTAACAGAATTAACATATTTTCATATCATATTTATTCTTCGTTTAAAATACAAACATCTTCACCGTCATCAACCCAACCATTAAAATTGTTTGCTTCATTAAGATATTCTTCATAGTTAAATCCATTATTGTTTGGATTCCATTCATTTACGTATTCTAACAGTTTCTTCATTTCTCTATTGATTTTCTGTACCCAAAATGGGCTTCTCGTCTATTCCAAAATTGATCTTTATGCTTGGTACAACAAAAACATTGTTGGTATGTCTTTTTGATGAACTTCTTTTTGCATAATGGACCAGCACATTCTATCTTCTCACCAACCTTTGCTTTACGGTTTCTTAAATACTGCCATTCATCATGCGCAATATCTGCTCGTCTCATTTCTAAAAAATCCCCGTAGCTATCATATTCGCCATAAAAATTGTCATCATCGTAGATCTCACAGAGATGGGCAGCTTCGCTGTCGTAAGATGTAGTATATCCTTGCATAAGTCAATTGTTTTTAGGTGGAGCATAGGGGAGTCGAACCCCTGTCCGAAAATATCTTGTATATAAGTTAATCTACACGCTTTATGTTTAAGTTAAAAATATGAAACAAAAGTCAAAAATAAGGTTTTCTGTTGCAAGGATGACCTAAAACCCCGGCGCCTTAATTAGGCTGCCATACGATAATCGCTATTGTCGTCAGTTAATTTGCTTTGTCAATTTAACGTCTCAACGCGACGGCGTGACTTACATACCTAACAAATCCCGTCAAATTCCATTCATGCCCCAGTTATGTATATTTTTTGTTAAAGATATGTTCTGCAAGTTTCACAATATCTTCACCTGTCTTGTCCGTATTCTTTTCGACCCACTCTATTAGTTTAGGCATTTTTTGTGATTTCAATTTAGCAATGGCATTTTCTTTTTCTATGTTTTGTTTTTGAATTGTCTCATCAATGATAGATTGAATATCAGTACACAACATTTTTTCATGTTTTACAACTTTTTCCAACCCTCGCAATCTGTACATATTTATCATACAATTGTAAGTAGTTGTATCACACGATGAGTAGCTAACTTTATATGCAAATGTATGAGCAATGCGCATCAGTTCTTCTTTTGTGTTTTCGATGCAATTTCTAATTTCATGCAGTACTTGTTTCACAAACACATCATCATATTTTAGATATTCAAACGAGTTCACAATATGTATAGTGCGTGTTTTAGGATCCACAATCACAGGTTTGTATGAAACGTTATTCCTAAAATTATAAAAGGAAATTTCCTTTACGGCATATATTAGATACCCTTTGCCTTTATATTTTCGGCCACGTACAACATCGACTTGGATCATTGTTGTGTTTTCAATTGACTTTGTTGTTGCATAACTATCAATTTCCGGCAAATTTTTACAAATATGAAGGTATTTAACACACACATTAATCATTTTCTCGATAGAAACAATGTTGTTTTCTATTGCTTCATCAAGTGTAACTGAGTATTTATATTCAGGCATGTCTTGACCATGTCCGTATTTCGATATAACTATGCAATCATTGACAAGGTCATAAAGGACTGCAGCAAACAGTCCATAATCATCCCAATCATATGCAATCCCATCTTCCAAAATGATATAACGTGTAATCATGCGTAAATTATATTAGTGAAACAACAAATATAATATAGTGCAGCTTCTAATATTATTCAATATTTAACCTAAATATCTTTCATACAAATTATATATTATCCGTTTCCACCAAGGAAGGACGATTCTATTATGATATATCTCCTTTATAAGTTCTTTATGACCAAATGCGAAGTTATAACTGTCAATATCCTTTACCCTAACAAATTTTATATTAGAAACCTCATTTGGTTCACTATGTGAAGATGATAAACATGAGTCCAAAACACCAATACATGCAGAATGCATTTTAGTGAACATTTGAAATGATATGTTTTGTCTATTTTGTTTAGGATCTGCAGTAAATCCATATTTTTTAACATTATTTCTATTTAAAGTGAACCCTGTTTCCTCAAAGGTTTCTCTAATTGTTGCATCATACTCATCTTCATCCCAATCAAGATAACCGCAAGGACATACCCAATAGCCAACATAATCGGGACATCCAATTCCACGTTTGTTTACAAGAACATACCATTCATTCGAAGATACATCTTTAACAAAAACTACATTCACAACGGAAGAACTACGTGAATCCCAAATTAGCTTGTGTTGAAGAGTATCAGGATCTTGTACGTGATATGCTTTATTAGTTGTACTCATTATTTTAAATCATTTTTGTTACGGTATTAAATAGATATTTTTCTATTTAAATTCATTTTGAACTAAAATATTTTCTGACAATATGTATGACAAAATATCATTTTAACTTTAGTTCTACGATTTTACCATTTTCTATTGTACTATTCAAATCTATTATACGTTGGTTAGAAGATCCTTTAAATGCAAATTCTTCGTTATGAAGATCTTTTATAAAAGGTCCATCTACTAATACGTCACATACTGACAACACAAGCCTTGTCACATTGTTTGAAATGAGACTTTCAAATGTTGCACCTGAATATATCCAAATGTTTTTTGTTTGATGTTTTTCCTTTAACTTTACTATCAAATCATATAACTGTATCAGACTATCTTCTGTCTGATCTAATGGGTCACCACCAGAGAACGTTATTCCATTTATATAATCTTTAGATAGTTCTTCATCTAATATATTATATATTTTATCAAAGTTTTCTTTTATTGATATGTCTGTTCCAATATCATATTTCCAGGTATGTTTGTTATGGCAGCCTTCACAATGATGTGAACATCCGGCGCACCATACAGTAACTCTACAGCCAAGTCCGTTACTAAGATCAGGTGATGTTATTGTTATTATTCTCATTATCTCATGTTATTCTTTTTACTAAGAATGGGTGTCTATGCATGGAAGGCCACACATAGACATCCATTTGTATATAATATAGTCAATTAGAACTAAAAAATTTTCTTATTGCTATGTTTTACTCTATCATGTTCTTCCATCTGCTTACCTTTATTGAAATTCTTTACATCTGTTGAAAGATACCCTGTAATTCTACGCAAATGCGATACTTCTGTAGATCCACATACGGGACAAACATCAAATTGCCCAGAATGGTTGCAGTTTGGATTCAAACATCTATCTATAGGAATATTCAATGCAAAATATGGTATATCCTTATCCATAGCATAATCAATAACTTCCTCTACACCTTCGATGTTATGATAGGTGCCATCTTCCAATTCAACATATGTAATACATCCTGCAGAAGAATATCCTGTTAGTTCTGATTCTATATCTATCTTTTTGAATATATCAACATTATCCCAAACAGGAACATGCATAGAATTAGTAAAGTAACCTCTTTCAATAAGATTTCCTTGAGAATCAGTGTAAGCCGTAACTTTATCAATGAAACCATATTTCTTAACGAAATTGCGATACGCGGTCTTGCAAAGATTTTCTGCTGGTGTATAATAAACACCAAAGTTCAGTTTATATTCTTTTTTCCATTCATTGCATTTTCGTGAATAAAGTTCCTCTATTCTTTTCGCATATTCCATACCACGTTCTGTTGTATGATCTGTGCCTATAAGAATCTGTAATGTTTCAGCCAATGCAATCTGACCAACAACTAATGTCCCGTGTTTTAACCCTGATATAGGACCTTCTTCTTTAATATAACCAGACATTGTATTGTTTTCCCACATGAACTTTGCGGCATCAACTGGCTGCGAGGATATATGTTTGAATCGTTCTATAAGAGTATCTTTGGCTTCGTTTAGTTTTTTCTCCAGATATGTCATAAATGAATTGAATACCGCATCAACATTATCTTGCTCATGTGCAAATTCAATCATTTCGGAATAATCAGATGTTAAGCTCTTGAATTTTTTAGTAATGACTTCCATTGCTAATGTTGGAAGTATTACTGTCACTGGACATATATTTCCACGACCATCTTTTGCTACACCTGAAATACAAGTATCTGCTAAATTCCCATCTTTTATTGCACTATGAATGTTTCTTCTATATGAATCTTCAAAATTCACATCAAATCCATTTACGGTTCTGCACGTTTTATCAAATATTACTATTTGCACAGACTATATGTTCCATAATTTACTATGGCCTACCGCTTCAATATGGTGCTAATCTCCATACTTACTTCCTTACACTCATCAGGAATAGTCGTTACACATTTATAATATATTATAAATATATTAATTTAGCACGGATCTCATCCTAATATATAACCGTAAATTATATTAGGACCTAACCGTTAGCCCAAAATATTTGGACACCCATTAGCATGGTTCGATAGGTTTTAAATGGGCTGCATTTCCACTAACCCATTGTAGAAAAACATTCATAAGGACGTTCTTTTGTATCAACTACAATGTCATCATTTTCTAATTTTAGATGTAATTTATATAATAGTTCTTTATTAATAGATTTGAGAGCATTTTTATCATCAGCAGATAATTCTGACAATATTTTACGCCTTGTATCAATATCTAACTTCTTCCATGTCATTTGATTTGACCAATCAGCATTTGCAAAGTTTGGGTATATTCTTCTCGTTAATGATTCTATTGCTAATAACTTCAAATCATAGTTTGGTGTTCCAGGTTTGTCATTAACACCTTTCTTATATTGAAAAATACCACATGGAAATATTGAAGTATCATGATTTGGTCCAGTACCTGCTATACTACATTCAAGCAATGCCTTTGTGACCATACGTCCTTCTGTAAGCGTACATGTTCCATAATTTATAGATGAAAACGGTAGCTGGTTACCGCTCCTAGACTGGAGACTATTTAGATTATGGACAAGACCCTCCGCTGCTTGATATGTTTCTACTTTAGTATCTGCTAATGATTGTTGCCTTAATTTTGGATCCAACTTATCTAAATCATCAAACGTAAAATCACTATCTGTTATATCAGGATGATCTATAAAAAACGTGGTCACTTGTTTTTCTAACCATTTTTTATATTCTCTATGTGTTATAGATAATATATCCAATTTATAAAAATCATCAAGCGACTTACAATAATTAGTTAAATAATGTTTCTGAAACGAATATCTTACATATGGAACCATTGTCCAATCAAGATGTGTCGCAGCTACACCACCAAACTGTTGCAAAGACTGAATTTGAAAGATAACAGCTATCAATTGAAATGCAGTATTTACAGATTTTGCTCCTCGTATGTTACACTGTCTTGTATTAAATCCATTTTTCAACAATTCATCAAATGGAATACTTAAACAATTGTGCATACCAGTCTCCCAGGAATCGAGATCATGAATATATATCTCATTGTTTTCGTGGTTCTTTCTTGACTGTTTGCGCATATTACGCAATGCTTCCTTTTTACATACGATACGAGCAGCTTCACCTATTCTTCCACCAAATGATGTTTCGTCTACATTTGCATTTTGGTTCTGTACATCAGATGCAGTAAGTGCTTTATGAATATCGTTTATTAAATCTGATTTAGATTCCCGTATCTCCTCACGTTCTTTTCTCCACCGTATAAAATTGTCTACTACATTATACTTGTTTTTCTTAATGAAGAGGTTTCTCACAATGTCATGTATCTGTTCCACATTAAGATCTTCCCCCTTTGTAAGATATGGTTCAAACTCCAGTTTAAGATAATCAACAAACTTGTCTGTCATCTGTTCGCTTGCTGCATCAAATGCACGTTGAACTGCTGACAGAAGTTTGTTGAAATCCCATAACTGAACTGTACCATCTCTCTTAATCACATTGATTTTACTGTCCATTCATGTCTTTAATATTTTTGTTGGGATAGTTAAAAATAACTATATTCTATCACTTAGATTTCTTTTGTTTTCATTATTTTTTGAAATTGTTTTGTCGTAAGTGTGCATCCTGCTGCACCTGCATGGCCACCACCATTATATTTAGTTTTTAAATAGTTTCCGCAATGAAATTCCTTATCATATTCTGTGTTTATATTATATAGAGATACTACATAATTCCCATTTGGAAGATATTTCAATACGATACCATGTTTTATATTTTTATCTTTTACAGACTTAAATACTAATGATGATGTTGGCCCTTGTAACATAAGCATTACTGTAGGTGTACCATTTACTTTCCATGAGAAATCACCATATTTAGATACAAGTTCCGTGTTCCTTATGTCATCATATTCATTCAGTGTAGCACCAATCCTTTCAAATGTAATATATCCTCCAGATTTAGTATCATCATATAATATATTATATACAGCATCTATTACCTTTGTTATATCCAATTTAAACACATAATCAACACCCTTATTTACATTTCTGCAAACATTAAAGTCAACGTTTTCTCGTTCATAAGACCAACTATCATATGCTGACAGCATTCTAAATAATATAGGGGCCTCGCCATTATTATATTTCAAATTAAAAGGATCATATAAAAATCTATATGCTAACAACAATGCAGATCTGCTAGTATCCCTTTCACCAATAATATCATCAAATTTATATTTCATAGATGAAGTTATTATAGGTGCATGATGATCTATCCACACAAATTTGTTTTCATATAGACGTTTCAGCTCAATCATCTGTTTATAATCGTTAAAAGAAATATCTGTCATGAATACATTAGTATACACATCATATAGTTTTTCTTTCAACGTTTCTTTATCTGGAAATGTTGATGCTAATTTCGCATATGTCATTCCTAAAAATGAAATGCTGTCTTTTTCTATATGTAACGCATTTCTTAAATAATTATATATGAGTGCTGCAGAAAACAGACCGTCATTGTCTTCCTCGTGATATATTATTAAATACGTCTCATTCATTGTGTTAATTTGTTTATTAATTTATTATTAATATATAGCAAAAATTCTTATAAAATTCAACATGAAAAACTTTTTGTCACAACTTAAATCTACATTTAAGAATACCGTATATCAGGATGTTTTAATAAAGACATTTATCTTTACTTATGTCATTAGTTCACTGCTTGCGACAACAGGAAATGTAATAGCTGCCATATCATTAGGATGGATATTCGGAACTATATTACCGTTGTTTATATGGAAAGGCGAAGTAAACGTGATTTTGTCTGAAGGAATAAACAGGCGTGATATAGTTTTAGGTGCTTTATTTGTTGATTTTTTCCCTGCTCAATTTGGTTGGTTAGCACTTGGTATTTAGATCTAATTTTTATTATTAATATATACTATTAGATATATTAAAAATGAATAGACCATTTGTTAGAGTAGCATTATCTGAACGTCAACGATTTATAGAATATCTTGCGGGCAAACCACAATATAGAAACAAGATAGCTTTCATTGAAGGAAGTGAACTATATGCAGCATCTATTTGGACCAACGGACAGAAATACGCAGATGTGTGTATGCATCAAGGAGGTTCTGGTGGAGGTGGTGGCCTTACAGAAGAACAGGTACGTATCATTGTTAGAGAATATGTTGATAGAAACGACAATAATGTTATGGACTGGGATGACTGGGTAGCACCAGATTATTGGTCTGACGAATATCTTAGTGCAATATGTCAGTGTCTTACTGAAGAACAAGTGCGTGCTCTTGTCAAAAAGTATGTAGATAGCAATGACAATGGTATAATGGATTGGAACGAAATGAAAGTTCCTGACTACTGGGGCGATACTATATATAATAAATCTATAGCTAATATAGATGAATGTCCATTATCTAATATTGGAGATACAACAAACCATTTATATAATGGTTGTATTGGTATGACAGAGGAACGTATCATTGCTTTAATAAAAGAATATGTCGATGCTAACAATAATGGAATATTTGATTGGGAAGATGGTAATGAAGAATATTGGGACAATAATGAGTATGTTACTGCAAAATTGAATAAATTGGCATCTACTATATATAATACAAATCAAAAAATTCTATCTAGACGGACTGTTACTGGAGCGCCGTTTTGTCATGGACTTACAGAAGAACAGGTAAGAAACATTATAAAAGAATATGTCGATGCTAACAATAATGGAATATTAGATTGGAATGATGAAACAAGTCCAGACTATTGGTCAGATGAATATCTAAGCATAATTTGTAAATGTCTTACTGAAGAACAAACACGTGCCCTTGTAAAAAAGTATGTGGATAGTAATGATAACGGTATAATGGACTGGAATGAAAAGAAAGTCACTGATTACTGGGGCGATGATATACGTAGATCTAATATTAATACAAAATCAAATATAGATTCTAATATATATACAGATCCTTCATATAATGGATGCATTGGTATGACAGAAGAACGTATCATTGGACTAATAAAAGAATATATAGACGCAAATAACAATGGTGAGTTTGATTGGGACGAAAGCGATAATGATAACTATTGGGACAATACAGAATATGTTACAGGATTATCTGTTGCTAAACTAACAAAATTAGCATCTACTATATATAATACTAATCAAGAACTATTATCTCGTAGGACAGCAACTGGTGCACCTCTATGTCATGGACTTACGGAAGAACAAGTAAGAAACATCATAAAAGAATATGTCGATGCTAACAATAATGGAGTAATGGATTGGGACGATGAATCAAGTTCTGACTATTGGGGTAATGGTAGCTATATTAATGGTGTAAAGTTATATTCAGTTGGTCTAATATCTGACGTGCACCATGATGATATGTGTGAGGCGGATGGTGAAATACATAACCCGTCTGATAGCGGAAATTCTGATAAACAATATGAAGATTTGGATCATGCATTAGAATTCTTCTCAAAAGATCCATCTATAAAGTTTCTTTCTTGTTCTGGTGATATATGTTCTGATAACATGAAGCAAGTGAAAGCTTTCCATAACCATGTATTGTCACATGGTTCTGGACTTCGTGTGTTTACTTGTAAAGGCAACCATGACAATATGGTATGTAATTCACAGAGTAACAATGACGAATGGAAAGCATATACTATCCCTGAAGATACTGAATATTCTAGTTCAATAACAATGTTTGAAAGTGGTGATAAAACATCATTCTATTTTGTTACGAAAAATGGTGATGTCTATATATATTTCAACTTAGACTATAATAACAGTAGTATGGGTACTAGTAAATATATAGATGATGGTAAGTCAAGACAATTCTATGGCCCAGATACTATAATAGAACTACAACAGATATTAGATAGATATAGAAATAATAGATGTTTCGTATTTACACATCAGCCATTTGTCAATAAGGCAGGTGTTCCTGGATATGTCTATTCTAAGAAACGTGGATATGGTATGGTGTTAAGTGGAAAACAGTTTGCCCTTCTTAACGCTATGCATAACCATTATAAGAATTCTATATGGTTTAGTGGGCATACTCATTTTCAATGGAAGTGGGCATCTATGTCTGAACGTGCGAATTTCTGTAACTGGGACGTATTAAACAACGACTATAATTATAATGATTTTAATGATTTTGGGGAGAATATATATAATAAATATTCTGAACAATATAGTAGCGATTATATAAAATCAGGATACGCTATACATATACCAAGTTTGGCACGCCCAGTATACCCAACAGGACCAAATACAGACAGTACTATACCTATAGCATCTGAGGCGGCAGTAATGGAAGTATATGATAAAGGTGTTAAAATAAAAGGTATTGTTTTTGCAGATGAAAATACTACAATAGATCAGGAAGTAGAAAATACAGAAGGTGTAATAATAACAAGCAATGATATAAAGATAGATACATCTAAACAAGGATATGTGGAAAATGTCCAGACGATAAAACAATTGCCTGATGGATATGTAGAAGTTGCGTTTGGTGAAGGAAAATCCGAACGTGTTGCGCAAAGATTCTTTATAACGAATTATACTGGAAATATATTGGAAATAGAGGACATATCTATATATAATACTAATACTAAAGAAGACTACACTGAGATATTATTATCTAAATCTAATCCATATATTGGTTTTTATGGTACAGATGGGAAATATTATCTTTCTACAACAACCGTAACTACTGATGATATTGGCATAGATGAAAATGGTAACACAATTGGTGGAATACAAATAAACGTATCTAGTCAATTTAATAATTATAATAATCCTCAAGTCACATTACCTATAACTATAAAGTTTAAAGGATATACTAGTAGTTCAGGCATAATAAAACAAAAAATAAACTATAAAGATGAGTTTTTAGATGTTGCTGAATGTTGGATTCCAATAGGTGATGGGAATATAGAAAACATAGAATCAAAGGATTATAACTTTTTTAACAGTCTTATAAAAACATTTGATAGGAGTTAGAATTAGATGAGTTATCAAATCATATCTGGTACTCATATGGTTTCTAATGTATTAAAGAAATCATACAATCCCCCCCCAATTATAGAAAATGGTGTTCATTTTAATGAAATAATACCTAAAGATAATAGCAATACTGCCATAAATACAATATCTACAACGACATGGCAAGTCAATGATGGATGGGAAGTACAAATACTTTCCAATAAAAAATTGGCTATAACAAAATTTAAAATAGACACATGGGGATTAAGGCAGATTATCCCCAATCCTCATAACACGTTCCCAAACTATAACAATCTTAAATTGAATATTAGTGGAATAGATTATGTTCATAAAAATGTTATTCCTGGAGGATTTAAGAAGGCATATGGTGGAAATGGTGGTTATAATGTTTACTGGTATCCTGGGCAATTTAGCAGTGGTTCGTCATTGCAAGGATTCTGTATACAGTTTGGGTTGGGATATACTGCTAACGATAACGAGCGAGACGATTCTTTTCAGATTGGAAGGCATCCATGGGATATTGGTACACGTGTTGGTATAAGCGATGGAATTATTAGTGGCACATGGGCCGATGGATCCTATAAAGCAATAACGTTAGGTATATATGGTGGCAATCAGACAGCTTCTTCATGGCACGATGAGTCCGGTGATGCTTATCTTACATATGATATTTCAGATCATCCCATAATAATTGATTTTGAAATACCTGATTTTAGTCACCCTGTAGACATAACGACAGTAGAATGTTGGAAGTCTTATCTAAAAAATAATCTAGTATATAATAAAGATAAGACACTAGAAAATTGTTGGAAATACTATGGTTTGGCTAATGATATAACAGAAAATATCACATCAGTTGATATGGGTGAAGTGCCATCAATAATAACAAACCCTATATTACCAAGCATAACTGATTTAGAAGAACATCTTATTCCAACGATTGGTAGTGGAATTAAACAAGTCACGTTTAACCATAAATTCTATAATCCGGACTTATTAGCACGCATTAAAGCATATTATGCTACACATGACTTGATAGTACAAGGTGTGGGG
>NFZD01000134.1_pt1 | contig 11637 bp, 11 predicted proteins | sample 1095381 | NCBI WGS metagenome assembly NFZD01 (sample SAMN03609891, study PRJNA323583) | gut metagenome | isolation source: feces | host: Rattus norvegicus | place: Denmark: Riget | collected 2013 | reverse complement strand
TCATTTTCAGAATACCCTTTTTTAAGCCAATATTCAACACACCAAATACTTCTTTCTTTAAAAAATTTATTACAATCTAGACCAAGTGATTCTATATATTCTTTGTTAACTATTTTATTTTTGCAAGCAACTTTTTTACCTCTTTCAGATTGTATTGTAGATATTTTTTCTTTCCCTTCATTTTCAGAATACCCTTTTTTAAGCCAATATTCTATACATAATTTGTTATTTTCTTTTATGTGTTTGTTAATGAAGTCTTCGTCAAACCCACGTTCTAATAGTCCTTTACGAGAAGAATGTGAATGTTTAATGAATGGAATTTTTTTAATAACATCTTTTACTAATGTTGATTTGTTTATTTTTCCATCGTTTGAACAATAGTAATTAAAACAATCTTCTAATGCATTTATTATTTTATAGTTTTTAAAATTTAACAATAGATTAAACGATTTCAATAATTCAACAAATTCGTTAAAATCTAAATCAGCACCAAATGTTTTTCTTTTTTTATTTAATAATATTGTCATAATAATTTATTTTCTATATAAATATTATAATATTTACTTTTATTTGGCTCTACTGGTTAATTTTTTAAACTCTTCTATTGTAAGTTCTTGTATTTCAAGCGTTTTCTTGTTTCTAATCTTTATTTTTGTATTCTTGCTAACACATTTGCCGCTACCAGTTGGACCTACCATAAGGATGTTTGCCATAGTTTTTGTCTTGTCTCCAAGTCCGACCTTGTTCCTCTTGATTACCCTACACACACTATCAATAGCCTCGTCTTGTCCGACAATGCTCTTCTTGAGCGTGTCATCAATATGGGCAATTTTGTCTTTCTCGTTGGAGGAAAGCTTTGACATCGGAATCTTGGTAATTTCGGCTACGACGTTGGTGATTTCATCCTCGCCAATTTCCACAATCTCATCCTTTGTGTTGTTTCTCTTATAATCATTGATGTCAGCCTTTATGACGTTCTCTTCTGCTGTAAGTGAATCCATCATTTCAAACTCTCCATGGTTAAGTGCTCTCTCCTTTTCATTATCAATTGCCCTCAATCTTTTCTTAAGGGTTTGAATCTCAATGGGTTCTGTTGTAATAAGGCAAGATGTATTAGCGCCAGCCAAGTCAATGATGTCAAACGCTGAATCTGGTAATGTTCTATCCGTTACATACCTTTCAGCCAATTCCACTGCCTTTTTGATTGCGACATCCGTATACCTTACATGATGGTATTCCTCATAGTATTTCTTATTGGTTAACAATATCTTAATTGTCTCATCCTTTGTGGTTGGGTCAATGATGACCTTTTGAAGCTTTCTTGAGAGTGACGTGTTGTTCTCAATTGAATTCCTATAAGCCTTGAATGTCGTTGTACCGACAATCTTGATGCTTCCCTCGGAGAGTGCCTCGCCAATCATACCGCTGATATCCGCATCCTTTTCCTTGCTGCCGTTCTTGAGAACGTTATGGATGTCATCAATGAAGAGAATGTATCTGTCGCTCTTCTTTAGCTCAGTGAACAAGCCGTTCATCCTTTCCTCGAACATACCCCTAAAATGTGTGCCACTGACAAGTGCCATGGGGTTAAGCATTACAATCTCCTTTCCCTCAAGTATAGTCGGTACATTACCCTTTACAATCATATTGGCAAGACCATATATGATGGCGGTTTTTCCGCATCCGCCTTCACCTACGAGTACAGCATTGTTTTTCTTTCTTCGAGACAAGACCTTGATGATTTCATTGATTTCCCTCTCTCTGCCGACAATCTCGTCAATTTTTCCTTGCTCAGCCAATTCGTTGAGGCTTGTAGTGTATTGCTGTATAAACTCGTTTGACGGACTTGTAGTGATGGGAGTCGCATTCACTTGGCTCTTCAATGGTATGGAATCCTCAGCTCTTTTTGTCGGTTTGCTTGGCTTTTTCTTTTTAGCAGTTTTCTTCTCATTTGTCGTTACATCGCACTTGTTGAAGATGAATTCGTATTCAAGTCTGAACTTGTCAAAGACCTCGGTTTCCGCAAAGCCATTATCCTTGTTGAGCAGCGCAAGAAGAATATGCTCTGTACCTACAAGATTGGATTTAAGCTTCTTGCTCTCCTCTTTCGCGCAGTCTATTACCTTTTCAACATCCTCATTGAATTGTGGGTATTTGGACTTTAATTGCGGTTTCATGTGCTTCTCAAGCACTGATACATATATTTTCCTCAATTCGTCAATATTGTCTGACATTAGGCAATTGTCGAGAATGACATTTGCATGGCAGTTCCTCTTGTCGAGAATTGAGAGAATGAGATACTCTAATGTAAGAACATCAGTAGGGAATTCGTTATACAGCGTTGATGTCATGTATTCCATCATGTCATTGAATTCCAATGTATATTCTTCTTTCTTTAGTTTTCCTTTATTCATTTTCTTTTTCAAATTGTTTTCTGTCTAAAAGATACTTGGAAAAACATTAAATTCAACAGGAATAAATTTGGTTTTTTAACATTTTTTTTATATCTTTGCAAAAAAGAGTTAAAACATGAATCTTCCGACTTTATATAAGAAAAATGCAAGCGGAACAATAAACCAATGGACAATCATCATTGAAAACAATTCCTATTGGACGTCATTTGGAAAGGTTGGCGGAATCCTTCAAACATCCGAGAAAACTTATTGCGAGAGCAAGAATATAGGTAGGACGAATGAGACCACACCAAATCAGCAAGCAATCCTTGAAGCTTCTTCAAGCTATAAGAAGAAAATGGAAAGGGAAGGTTTTGTCGAATCAATTGACGATGTTGGCAAGGTGTCCTTTAAGCCACCGATGCTCGCAAAAATATATGACGGCAATTACACTTCTTCAATGAGGTTTATCCAACCGAAACTTGATGGTATAAGATGCAACATCTCATGTGATAATGGAGAAATAAGGGCTATCAGTAGGCATAATCTTAAATTTGAGAGCACCAAGCATATTGAGGAGTCTGTGGCGGAGCTGTTGCAAGAGCACCCTACATTGCATTTGGACGGAGAATTGTACAACCACAACCTTCATGATGACTTTAATAGGATTGTGTCATTGGTCAAGAGAAACAAGTTGTCTCCCAATGAATACGATGAGATAAGGAGCAATGTTGAATATCACATCTACGACCTATGGTTTGATGACAACGAAGGGATGCCATTCTATGAGAGAAATGAATTCATTAAAAATAATTTGGCCAATCTTCCTTATATCGTAAGGGTTCCTACATTTGAGGTTAGGAATCATAATGACATCGAGAAATATTTCCAAGAGTTTAGAGTCGACGGATATGAAGGGGCTATTATTAGGACAGATGAACCATATCAACATAAACGTAGCAGTGAACTACCGCCAACCTAAAGGTTTGGCGGCTTCTTGAGGGTTAACGGTTCTGTCGGACTGAAACAACCTTTCAATGTCCTTGAGAATCTCCTCAAGCGTAACGGTGCGTCCCACACCGATTTTATGGTCGGCGAACCACAGCATGTTCTCAGCAGCATGGACGTCCTTGTCATGGGTGTGTCCGCAGCGAGGCATGACTGCGTATGTTTTTCGCTGTGTCAGTCATGCCTTGTTGGTAATTTTATAATCTTTTATTCATTATATAAATATCATGAAAAAGATTTTTTACTAAGGGCTAGAATTGTATGAGGTTCAACAGTTAAGGTTGGGCCGATTCATATACCAATCTAAAGATTTGGTATCTTTCTCGGCCCATTTTGGTAAGAGTGAGCCTTTTAAGGCGGCAAACGATGGGTAATGGTATATTGCTGTTATCTGTCGTTTTTTTGTTTTCAACAAGAACCTAAAGAAAATCATTTATGGAAATAAAGAATTTATCATTCACCAAGGAAGAAATTGACTACATATTCTTGCGAAAAGGATACTGCTCCGAAAAGGTTGTAGTTTATTACGATTCCGATACAAGCGACAGCCCTTGGTCAGATGACTCCTCCCTCAAGCCAATGGAGATGACAATTGCCTATAAGATTGGCGAAAGACCGAAGGAGTTAGAAGAAGAAAAACCATTGCATTGCAAATTGGCAGAACATGACATTGAAATTGTTTTTAGTGATATAATTCACAATGTATTAAAAGAAATTCTGTTTAACAAAATTTAATTATAAATGAGAAGTCTTCTCTTGGGTTTCTCATTTTTTTTCCATACCTTTGCAAAAAATAAAATCAAAATTTAATAACCATGTTCAAGATTATTGCGTGTATAAACCAAAGGAATGCACTTGGTAAAAATGGAAAGTTGCTTTATCATATTGGAAACGATATGGCCAACTTCAAGCGAATGACGTTAAACAACGTCGTCATCATGGGCAGAAGCACATTTGAGTCTCTTCCGAATGGCGAGCCGCTTAAAGATAGAATAAACATCATCCTTACAACGAATAGGGACTTTAATGTGAAGTCCGAGTACGACAACGTGTACATTGCATATACAATACAAGATGCAATTGAACTTTGCAATGCATTTTTCTCCGATAAGGAACTGTTTGTCATAGGTGGTGGTTCCGTGTATAAGCAGTTTTTGGACGAGGAACTCATTGACGAGATGAGGCTTACGATTGTTAAGGATGAAATGAATGGGGATACCTATTTTCCGCACTACGAAGACAAAGATTGGACTGTTTACTACAAATCAATGGCTCAAGTAAGCACATTTGAAGGTGTGGACAATACATTTTACTATCTGATTCTAAAGAAAAAGAAATAAATGACAAATGGTATTTTATGCTATGATATAATTCATCAGAACGCAAAGGCTCATTGGAATGAGAAGACTGCTACAGAACGGTTGAAAAATGGCGCCAAATACAAGCATATATTCGCCAAATATGGATTTAAATGCATGGAATGGTCCAATGACTTTGACGGCTTGTCAAAGCGTCAGAAAAACATTCTTGTCAAGGGTGAGCTGATTAGAACATATGACAAGCTTACGAATGAGGAGAAGGCCAACGTTAAAGGAAAATACAAGTTGGGCAAATTCTCAAGCAAATGGTTTAAGTTATCGCCCCAAGACAAGAGCAAACTATTAAAATCAATCTTATATAATGCCAAAAGGAAAAAGGCAGAATAACCGCTCAATCGACATAAGGGATATTTGTTATTTTATCGACCATGTCAAGGACATAAAGCTTAGGATTAGCCTAATAAAGGAATTGGGGTACGACATTGGGGTAGATATTGCTTCTATCAATTCCAAGGAAAAAGACATTATTATTGGGAAGAAGCATGAGTTACGTATTCAAATCGAGCCCAAATCAAAACATTTGCCAATTGTCAAATGTGCTATCATTCCATGAATGGTTGTTAAAAAAACATAAATAATCAACAAAGATTTTCATTTTAACCAAAAAGTTTATATCGTTGCAAAAACTAATTAAATCTATTATAAAAATGGCTGACTCAAAAATTTTAAATGAGAAAGACAAGGAAGTCGTTAATGCTACATCAATAGATGGTGCTAACGCACAATTAACAGAGGGTAAAGAGGCCTCTAATGATAACTCTAAAGAAACGGTAGAGAATAAGGGCGCAGAGAACACCGAGACGCAAGTAAAGGCTGATACTGTTGCTCCAACTGAGTCTGCCAATGTGACGGCAAATATCCAAGAGGCGCAAATAATTAATGACCCTCGTAATGACGATATGGGCCTTAAGTTCCTAGAAAAGGATTTTGTCTATGATTGTATGTCTGTCCCTACTCACAGCAAAAAAGAGTTTCGTATGGTTACATTCATCATCCTATGGGCAAGACGTAATAACATCAAGTATGAGTTTGATGAGTACGGCAATATCTACCTTACCAAGGGTGAGCTTAGAGAAGGAGAGTTTTATCCATGCATAACATCCCATCTTGATACCGTTCAAGACAAGCATGACCCATATATCTATGTTGGCATTCCGCTTGACCTCAAGACTGAGCGTGAGAATGATGGTACGCACAAGATTAGTGTTGATTCCAATGGCGGAGGAAGTATCGGTATAGGCGCTGACGATAAGGGCGGCGTTTGTATCAGCCTATCAATATTCAAACACGTTGAAAAACTGAAGGCTTGTTTCTTTCTCGATGAGGAAACAGGTTGTAACGGTAGTCAGCATCTTGACCTTGATTGGTTCAAGGATGTCGGTTATGTCATCGGTTACGACTCACCAGACTTGTATCGCGCTGCGTATTCATGTAGCGGCACTGAACTCTTCAACGCTGATTTCTTCACAACATACATTCAAGATATTTGCGCTGAATGGGGCTTGACCAAGGAGTGCTTCAATGCAGAGCCGTTTACTGATGTCAAGCATATTCGCGAGAAGACAGATATCATCTGCATGAATTTTGGTAATGGTGGCTATCACGCCCACAGCCCCAACGAGTACAGTATCATTGAGCATATGGACCATGCATGCGGCATGGGTATTGACATTATTTTGTCACTTGGCAATACAGAGCACAAGTTCAAGCATCTTACCCCTACCACTGTGGTCAAACAGTCTTTCAAACGTCACACAAATGGCACATATGAGCGTATAGTTACTGACGAAAAGGAAAAACTCGCAAAGCTCTTCAGTACATCAAGAAGCAGTTATGGTTACACCACATACGGTGGTACTACATATTCTACTACCAAGAAGGAGGATGATGTCAAGTATGAGACTGTGAAGTATATTGTTAACCGATTTGACTATCATATCTCTACATTGAAGACTGATGTCATTGAGGCCGTCAAGAAGCAGTGTAAGGCCATGAATATCGAATCAGCTGCATTTGAAAAAGCGATTATTGATACATTCAGTAATGAAATTAAATTCTAACAAATCCATTTATAAATGATTGGAACTAATATAAGAGGAATAAGGCATCTTTGGAAAATTTCCAATTCCTCCCTTACGTTTATTTTATCAAAAGACAGAGATTGTAATTATGACATTTGCACTGCCGTTAAGACTACTTCAGATTCATGTATTGGGGAATGCTTGTTGATATTCAATCACAGATATAATCAAAACCTATTTGGATTTAATGAAGTTGTCAAGGGTATGGATGAGAAAGACAAGAACTATATCCTCCATACATATGGACGCGTATTTGTCTTACCACAGACTACAAGGGAAGTAACAGATAAAAATGCTGAGCGTTATTTTACGGAGATGACATTATTGCCGCTAACGTTTAATGACGATTATCAAGCATTCCTCAAAGAGAACGCAAACCTCATAAACAATCTCTCAAGCAAATATGATTTCTCCACTAATGAGGCAAGAATAAAGAGTCTGTACATCTACACTGACGGTTCCAAAAATTTCTTCCAATGGGCAGTTAATCTTTACTACAAAGGATGCTGCTCCATGGCAGCGATTAAGAACATTATGATGTGGAATACATGCTACAATCAGCTGACTAAAAAATTGAGTCATGGTTCCATCACTGCATATAACTCTACAAAGGCAATTGGAGAACTCATGATTGAGTTATCCACTTTACGCTTGGAAAAGCGTGTCAATGATACAATCAATTCATTCAATACACAACAGAAAAAGCTTTTTCACTCTCATGAGTTGACGGACATTGACAAGAAAACCTTGGCACGATTTGCACGTCTTTCTGATACCAAGAAACTGAACTTTATCCGTAAGGCATCGACCATTGAGGACTACCAAGAGCTTATGCGTCAAATGAGGCATATTTGTAGCATTCATTTTTCTTGGAGTAAAGAATCGCTTATGGATTACATTGAGAATGTTGAAGACGTAAAATATGACCTTGTATACGAAACGGATACAATTGTCCTTGTCAAGGTTAAGGATTATGAGACTGTAAAGCAATTGGCCAAAACCACCAATTGGTGCATTTCCAAAAACAAATACTATTGGAATAACTATATTACATCAACCAATGGAATGGCTACCCAATACATGTTGTTTGACTTCTCTAAACTCGAAGATGACAACTTGTCCATAATCGGTTTCACGTCAGCATACAACAAGGGTATTACAGCTGCCCATAATTTCGTAAACGAGAGCCTTATGGAAAAACGCAACTCGTTACCCCCTTCACTAAAGTCGTATCTCTTACGGTTTAATGACAGTCAGAACATTTATAGCATTCTCAACAAGTGTGGAGTGGATATCAATCTTATCATACACTATGATAAGCCACAATACGAATGGAACTATGAGGGATTCATGAAATATCTCTATGAGTGTGTTGATAAGGACAATGTGACAATATTGTCCCATAATGGCAGCAAGCTTGCAATTTCAGTTCATGATGAAGGCATCAAATACTTCTTTGGGGATGTATACATGGATAATCTTCCTTCGTGCTCCGCCAAGTGCCAACATATCATCTTCGCGGATTTTAGCCTCAGTCAGTTCGACCCAAATCATATCGTATTTGGGGTCATCCAAAGTGACTATACCAATGAGGATTATTGTAATGCTGTATATGACGAAAACATCTCAGAATTAGGCTCTAGCACATTCAACGATAAGCTCAATGAATATGGTCTGCCATATAACACTATACGTAGGACAATTAATCATGAGAGGGAATTGGTAAATGCGTTCTCATCATACAGCATGCCAATTCTTCAGCATCAAGCAGAGCAAGATTACAAACTGTTTTTCAATATAATCACAAGTAAATTTGATAAGGACTCATTATTCTCAATTCTCTACCAAACGACGATTGAATTCCTCTCGTTTGACTACTTGAACCTCATATATAACCATGGGGCAAAGATAGTACACTTCTTAGGACCAAGTTATACGTCAGATTTGGTGAGGGAGATTTACCTTCATTTGTCAATTGTCGGAAACAGATTGTATAATGGCAAGAATTATCCTCTCCCAACAAAAGAGCAGATTGACAATTTCTATGACAATAAGTTACAGACTCATGATGAAACAATCTATGTCGGCTTGTATATCATGCTCAAAAGAATTATTATAAACGAGACGATTAAAGATGTGAACTATAACAAGATGTACACACGTCTCTTGCGTGAACTCATTACAAGTGAAGCTCATGGAACTATGATTGATGACTTAGCAAAGGCCTTAATTCCAAGACTTAACTTTTCCTCTGCGACTACTATTACCATGGGTTTCGTAAAACATTGTCTGAAATACGGCAGTAATGATGTGAAAAAAAACATTGCAGAAATTGCATCACAGTATTCGTGGATTGGGGAAACATGCCAAGTCGAAGCATAAGAGAAAAATAATAGTTAGCTTTTAATGTTTATTAACTATTATTTTTTGGAAAATAAAATTGAAAAGTATATCTTTGCATCAAATAAAATAGACAAAAACAACAACATTTTATTCTTCAAAAGAAAATGGATTATAACAAGAAACAAATGCAGCCATTGATTGATAAATATGGCATCAATCCAGAGACAAACAAGCTCTTCGCGCAAATTTGCGAGATGTTTGAAGGACAGTCCAATTATCAGTTATGGGCGGTGAAGATGGTATTCTCTCAATCCATTACATTTGATGAGCTTAAGGCTGTCAATGAGTGGATTAAGACTAATGCCGAGCAAATTGTTAAGCTTGAAAAGCAAAATATCGTTTCATATGCAAACAAAACCAAGTTCTCGCAGCTCCGTAAAGAGATAGACGGTCTTACCAAACTCTCTTTTATTAAGGATATTATTTCCCACTTCAACACAGCACAGAAAAAGATGCTGTCTGATGCTATATTGGGAGGAACGGAAATGACACCTCTCGCTGCAAATCAAAGCGCCCACATCAATGAATGGTATGGAATTCTCAAGGCTTTTGACAAGAAGCCGTTCGGTATCAAGAGTAAATTCTATAGCAACTGCTCGTCGTTCACCGACACCACCAAGCTCCTTCAAGCCATTAAGTCATGCCTTGAGGCATCGTACAGTTGGAAGGATGGTAAAGAAGACCTCTTTGCGTTTATGGAACACAATGCAAAAGATTGTGACATTGTATTCAACGAGGGTGATTGCGTCATTATTCATGTACCATCTTACTGTTCAAGCAAGAAGCTTTGCGGTAATGGACGAACACAATGGTGTATCACTAAGGAAGAGCACTACTTCAACAGCTATGTGTCAAATCACTCCAACCGCCGACAGTACTTCTTGTTTGACTTCAGCCGCAGAGAGATACACCCATTTGCGCACATCGGTTTTACAATTGAAAACGGTAGGGGTGTTGTTGAGGCACAGACTTGTAATAACAGCTCAATGCTCTCTCATCCATATTCCACTGAAGGCGAATCATATTCCATCAATGACATCTTCAAGAAGTTCAATATTGACATGAGCATCTTCATGAAGCTACCGAAAGATTTAGGCTTCAATTGGAGACTCTCCGATTTTGTTGAAATGGTTAGCAACAATAAGAAAGCTTATACCATTGCTTATGCGGATGAGGGTCACCTTATCATCAAAGTCACATCTAACAACGCGCTTGACAAGCTGCTTAGCAAGACATTCATCAATGCGTCAGACTATTATGGAAGCTCCACTAGTGCAATTTATCTTGCACTTGACTTCAACAAGCCAATCGAGAACGACTCGTCATTCATCGTGTTGGAGTTTACTAAAGACCAATATGGATTGCTTTCATGCAATAAGGCGACAAATATCTATGGCGTAAATGTCACTACTAAGGGTATTACCAAGACAATCGGCGTCGATACAGAAAAATTCCTCAACCTTGAGCCAATAGACCCATCTATACTCCTCCACAAATATATCAATGATGGTGAGGAAAAGAAGGCCATAGAGCTCATCGAGAAAGAAGGGGGCAATATCAATGTCAACTACGAATTCAATCAGAGAATTCCTATCTTCTCTGCTATCGACACCCATATGTTTGACTTGTTCACAGCAATCATCAATCACAAAAACTTTAACCCAACTATTTCCGACGGATTTGATGAGACTCTATCAGAAACCATTATCTATCTTGTGGGTAGTGATGAGATTATAACTTCCGATGAGGATGATAAAATCCTTACAAAGATGATTAATGTATTACTTAACAGCAAGAACTACGACTTCAATGCCAAGGACTTAAACCATGATGTGCCAATTAATGTCGCATGTGAGTTCCCAAAGGTGTTTTGGGTCGTTGAGAACCTCCTTTCTCGTAAGGAAATCGACATTAACGTCACAAACGATTACGGAGGCACTGCATTGGGCAACTGTATCCGCAACAATAACTTAAAGGCATTGAAGCTTCTCGGCCAAAGACCAGACTTGAAGGTGACTAAAGAAGATATGGAGTTGGCCAATGAGTACGGCATTAAGCTTAATGAGTATATTGCCCCAAACCCTAACTTTTTTGATGAAATCGCCCCATCAACTGAAGCCGCACTTGAATATGAGCTAACAAGAGCTTAATATAAAATCAAAAAATGAGTGGCAATAGATTGTCGCTCATTTTTTTTTGTTTTCTCAACAAAAAACATATCTTGCAAAAGATGGTTTAATTTTCAACAACCTAACATTTTATAACAATGCAAATTTATGATTATACCAAAATTAGCAGCTGCTTTATCTTAGGCCATATAAATGGTAATTTCTCCTATCTTGAGAGTACAATCGTCCACAGATTAAGCAAAAA
>NFZD01011620.1_pt1 | contig 11647 bp, 20 predicted proteins | sample 1095381 | NCBI WGS metagenome assembly NFZD01 (sample SAMN03609891, study PRJNA323583) | gut metagenome | isolation source: feces | host: Rattus norvegicus | place: Denmark: Riget | collected 2013 | reverse complement strand
CTTGAAAGAAATTACAAGAAACGAAGCAATGATTCTTGACTATAAATTTAGACTTGAACATGATGAATAAACAAAAAAGAGCCGAACTATATGCGAATACAGTAGAATTGTGCAAGAAAGGCATCTACACCTCTCCTAATGGTAAGGATATTCGCATAGATGGTCTTGATGATTATATGATTCAAGGCACAAAGTTTTATGGAAAGAAAGTCGTAAACAAATACGACACGCTACCACGCTACGAAACAGAAATCAAAGTCATCAACAATGACTGCCTATATGAAGCTAAAAATATGATTGATAATGGGTTAAAACCAGCAGTCTTAAATATGGCTTCATTCCATACCCCTGGAGGTGGCGTAATCAGTGGTTCTGCGGCACAAGAAGAAAATTTGTTTAGAAGAACTAATCTCTTTAAATCACTCTATCAGTTCCACCACTTAGGTGATGAATATGGAATTGAACAGAGAGAGGAAAGATACCCACTAGAAATGAACTATGGCGGCATTTATAGCCCCAAGGTAATCGTTTTCAGAGGGAGTGATGATGTTGACTATCAATTCATGGAAGAGCCGTTCTACGTGGATATAATCACACTGCCAGCAGTTAAGAATCCTAGGGTAGAGGATGGTAAGATTGTTCCTTGGGTTGAAACAGTTATCAAGAACAAGATTAAACAGATATTGAACATTGCATTGGAGAATGAAAACGATTCATTAGTTCTCAGTGCATTTGGCTGTGGTGCTTATGGCACACCTCCAGAACAGATGGCAAAGTTCTTTGCTGATGTCTTGGCTTCGGAGAAATACCAAGGGTTATTCAAGGTGATACATTTTGCCATATTGAATGTTCCTTCTACAAATGGAGAGCATAACCCACATGGTAATTTCCAACCATTCAAAGAAGTATTCGGATAATGTATATCGAACACATAAAATACTATTCAGACCATTCAAGATGGATAGCCAAACTATTTTTACAGTTTTGCCGTGAATACAAATGTCAGTTTTTGATGTTTGAATCTAACACAATGAGCAGAAGGGAAAGGTTTAATTGGTTAGTCAATAATCCACGAAGCATTTCTGGAGCTATAACATATTTTGAATCAGTATCAGATTTAATATACGATTTTAGTTATAGAGAACGTTGTACACCTGCTTTTTATAGACTTTTTATGTGGAGGTATTTTCTTTTAACACATCAAAAATACATACTAGCATATTTTAGAAGTTATATTGGCGAAAAACAACTTGTATCTGTATTGAAAAAAGACGGAACAAGAAACGATAAAAGATTAGAAAAAATTTTTAACATATTAGCAATTAACAATGAATAAAGTTTTTTTAAATGCGCTTTTAAGAGCATTCAGTCCTAGTGGCTATGAGGAAAATGCCACTCAAGTAGTACAGAATTATTTGGACGGTGTTGCCAACTTTGAGTTTATTGACAAGGTGGGTAATGCTGCATTCTCAGTAGGTAGCGGTGATGTTAAAATCATGCTCTCTGGTCACATTGACGAAATCGCCCTTCAAGTGCAGAATATTGACGATAAGGGTTTTATTCATTTCATCATAGATGGAGGTACTGACCCCAAAGTATTGCCAGGTTCTACCGTAGCAATCCACACATCAAATGGAGTAATTCATGGCGTAATTGGTAAAACACCCATTCACATTGAATATGACGGAGAAGACAAAGACAAGGCAATCAAGGTCAAAGACTTGAAAATTGACATAGGTGCTGAGACAAAGGAAGAGGCTGCAAAGCTTGTTTCAATCGGAGACCCAGTTACTATCTGCGATATTCCTATTCTGTTGGGAGAGAATCGCTTCGCTAGTCGTGGTCTTGATGATAAGGTGGGCGTGTTTGTCATGGCAGAGGTCTTGAAAAGACTGTCAACCATGAATCTCACAAAGGTTAAAGTATATGGTGTTGCTTGCACTCAGGAAGAGACATCAGCTAGCGGTGCTGTAGGTGCTGCATCCAAAATCGACCCTCAGTATTCTATCGACTACGATGTAACTTTTGCAACAGACGATGATTATGTCAGTCCTAACGAATGGGGTGATATTAAACTCGGTAAGGGTGGTGCTATTGCACATGGTGTTGATAGCAACAAACGCCTTGCAAAACTCGTAAAGAGCGTTTGTGAGGAAAATAAGATACCTTACCAAGAGTTTGCTGTCGGAAGTGGTGGAACTGATACTGTGTGGATTAAACAGTCTTCTACAGACGCTGAGACACTACTGCTTTCTATCCCTAACCGCAACATGCACACACAAGTTGAGGTGTGCGACTACAGAGACTTGGAATCGTTAATCGAAATGACTGTTGCTACAATCATTAAGATTAATAACGATTTGGTATAATGTCATCTTCTGTACAAGCTAAAAAATGGAGAGAGCAAAATCCCAACTACTCTAAAAATTGGTATCAAGCCAATAAAGAGAGAATAAGAGAGCAAGCTAGGAAAAAATACCACGAATCGGTAGTAGCCAAGAGATTGGAAAATGCTTCTGCTCAACTAGAAGAAGAAGAGTGGAAGCAAATTCTTGATTTTGAAAACTATAAGGTGAATAAACATGGAGAGGTAAAGAATAAATTCGGTAAAACACTATTACCTGGAAAAATACCTTCAACTGGATACCTACACGTTTCTCTATCGAATAAAGAGGTTAAAGGAAAGCATTTCTATGTTCATCAGTTGGTATGGAAAGCGTTTAATGGCGAAATACCAGATGGATTGGTTGTGTGCCATGTAGATACAAACCCACAGAATAACAACTTGGAGAATCTATGCTTAATGACACACAAGGAGAATCTGAATAAACCAGAGACGATTGAGAACTTCAAAAGGAGCCAGAGACTCCATCCACGTAAAAACAGTGGAAAGAAGAAAACCGTTGTGTATCAGTTTGATATGGACGGTAATCTAGTGAAACGATGGGATAGCGTTAAAGCAACCGAAGAGGAAGGTTTCTCGCCATCATGCGTATCACTCTGTTGTAGTGGTAAATACAAGCAGCATAAAAACTTTATGTGGTCTAAAAATGAAGAATTATAAAAATTAAAATGTTATGAATATCAATACTAAAGAGTACGAGAACTCTATACTAAGAGTAATCGACATTACCTTCAACAAGGTAGCTAAAGAGCTTACACAGTATACTCAGATAAATAACGAGGATAAAACTCCAGAAGAACTGTTTAAGGAACTGAAGCTTAAAGGTATGCTTGATGCAATCAAGCTCATAAAGGCAGAGCTTATTCGTGAGAGTAATATAAACTATAATACCAATAAGGATTATAAGAACACACAAGACCAAGAGGTTAAAGTGCTTCTTAGAATGGCTAGCAACCACAAGGAGACAATGGAAGCCTATCAGAAAGCTGGTAACACAGAAGCCTATGAGAAGGAAAAGGCAGAGCTTGCTGTTATCGAACAGTTTACTCCTAAACAGCCAACTGAGGAAGACATAGTAAACTTCACTAAGGAGGTAATCGCAGAGTACCTTGCAACAAAGGAAGAGGGCTACACTCCTACAATGAGAGATATGGGTCAGATTGTACCAAAGGTTAAGACTAAGTTCCCTAATGTTGACGGTAATATAATCAGGAAAACACTGTTAGGATGAGGCAATTATATAGAATTAGACCCCAAAGGGGATAATAATAATACTATTTTTCACTGAAAAAAAATTAATAATTTTGACCATTGGAGTCAAATAATATATAATTGACTAGGATGATGAATGCATCAGAAAAAAATGCTTTAATAAGGCAGCAAAACAAAGACCTTTCTGCTATATATAAGCGAAAAATAGCTCAAGAACTTGCTTCTGTATCTTTAACGCAAGAAAAAAGGGATACTATAAGCTCCCTTGTTATTGAGGCATTGGAGAATATGATACCGCTAGAAAGAGTTGAGGAAACCAAGGTGGAAGAGGATAACGTTGTGTGTAAACTATTACTTAAAGGTTATCCCCAACACCTTTTTGCATCATTAGAACCAATCTTAAAATCATTGATAGTGAGGGATACCAAGACTAGTAATATAGACCTTGAGCGCACTAGTGAATATGTTATGACGCTGATGCTTGAAAAAGTTAAAAAACCTTAAAGTATTTGGTTAATACAGTGATTTTTCGTATCTTTGCAACATGAGTAAAAGCAAGTTCATATATTACAAAGCTGTTGACAAGATATTAGAAAACAATTACTTCTTTGGATTCACAGCTAAACGAAATAAAGAGGCGAACAGGATACTTTATACTTACCGTAGTATAAGGTATCCCAACGTCCTTATAAACGTTCTCACAATGAGATTAGACCCATCCAAAATACAGTCTGATAAGATTGTCCTTGGAATCAAGTTTAATGACATTGAGATTGGTGGTTGGAACGATTTTATCAATGAGCTAAAACACGTTTACAAATATAATAAACAAAAGAATTATAATTATGGGAATACTAAAAAAAAATTGATACCATTATAACTGTCGTTGGTGCAGCAGTATCAACGTATCAGCTAATGACTAAAACTTTCAAATGGTATGAACAAAAATATGGCAAGGGAAGCGATAAAAAAGATATTACAAGACCCATTATTAAAGGAAGGTAAGAAAAAAGTTTTTATAAAAGTAGTATATCCAGATGCAACAACTACTTTAAGAAATTATATACTGATATTGCTAACTAAAAAAACTTCCTTGTATGAAAACAATATCGAGCATATAAAAATAAACCACTTTGATGGGCTTGTATTAAAATAAAAATGGAGAGGCTATTTCTGTCTCTCCATTAATTTTATAATTTCTTCTCTAATTATTTTACCTAATTTCTTTTTACTTTCTCCATAAGGGTAACGCATTGCATGATAACGTGCTAGAGAACCAGCCCCCTTTTCTCTAGGAACATATACCGCTTGGTCTCTTGTATTTCTGAAATCTCTGAAAAACTCTCTTTTCTGGTCTTGATTTGCTAAGTGAGGAACAAACTGTGTCTTACCGTCTCTTGCATATTGAATCTCTTCTTCATCGTCTTCATCATCCTCATAAGAATCTGGTCCATAGTTTCCATCAATATAATCACTTAATGTACAAGCAGTTATTTGTCCGTCATTTCTCCAATCTTCAAATACCATGTCATATTGTAACAAATTTTCATATGTAACAATTCCAGTATTAGCTAAATCTCTCATTATGTCGGTAAGAGTTTGTGGGTCTGGTTGCTCAGTCACATAGAATCCAATCATCTGTAATTGAGGCCATATTCTACCCTCATTTCTTCCGCTTTCAAAATAACTATTAAAATTACTGCCTATATCCTCTAACGCTTGGTCAATGCCTTTTATATCGCTAAAATCATAATACTCAGCATCATCGCTTGCTATTTCTTCAGCCAACTCATCTGCATAAGGTATTGAGCCACCATTAATTACATCTTCTACTATTTCTTTCGCCTTATCCCTACCCAATGAATAGCAATTGTCATCTACCCATTCGTCAAGGTCAATCTAAGGAAACCATCGTCAAGGCTATGAAAGAGGCTGACAAGGCATCCAAGAAGTCCAAGAAGAAAGAAGTGGAGGAAGACCCAGAACTGACTGAGGACGAACTTGAAGAAATGCTTACAGAGGAATAACCAAGTGTAGGTAATCGAATATGAATACAATCGTTAACATTTGTTAAATATATCTAAAATGCTCAAGGCTTTTTGCTTTTGAGCATTTTTTTTGATATATTTGCATTATGGAAAAGTGTAAGTTGGAAAAAGCAAGGACAACTCAGCAAATACTTGAGAGCCTTGTAGATAGGGTAAGTAAGCTAACAAGCGGTAATATATCACATAACATAGCATCAATAAGGAGTATCACCACAAACTTAAATACTGTGATGATAAAAGACCTTATTGCCTCATGTGAAGAGAACGACTTGGAGCTTAAAATACTATTAGAGAAACTTGAACAAAACATATGGGGAATTGACAACATATTGCAAGACCTCACAACTACAACAGTAGACAATGGTAAGCTACATCTGGTAGCTTGGATTAAATTTTATTCTGATGCATTGGATAAGGCACTGTTAAAGTATGAAGTTTAAGTTCAGCACAATTGGAAGCAATGAGAGTGGTAGTAGAATATTCTGCAAACTCTCATGCGAAAATCATAACGTCCTAAGAGGATTTTATGATTTTGACCTAGAGAAATTCATCATAATGAAATATCTCTATGATAATTTCCCTCAAGGATTAACTAAAAACCAAGTGAGGAAAGCCCTTAAAGAAATATTAAGAATTGATTATGATTGGGATTAGCATCTGCCGAATAAAAAATATTCATTTACATCAATAGCAACATAAGAAAGTGTGACGAGAAGAAACGTGAGTTCTATAATAATATATTAAGGTGTTGTGAGAAATACGGATTTGAACGTCTATATAATCTTGCATTATCAAAAAGAAAACGTATCATTAAACATTATTCGGAATATCCTATTGAGTTCAAGTCGTTAACATTCAGTGGTAGGTGTAGGAAAACAAGGATAATTGATTATAATCATAGGTTTGGCTCAGTTATCAATTCATTCATAAGCCTTAGCGGAATCGGAAGAAAATCATTTGACATACCAATTACCTTTAATAAAGGGTGGCACGGAAATATGAAGGATTACAAAAAGAAGAATCCTGATTATGAGTACACAATCACATTTTCATGGGAGTAAGTAAAGGTGGATACCCAATGAAAGATAGGGAAAAAGCAATAGCAGATTATTTCGTATATAAAATCTCGTTAGGCTTGTATTTCCATGTTGCTTGCGAACTTAGAGAACATGGTAAAAGGTATAACTTAAATAAAATAAAGCATGAACTTAATAACAGAAAATAACGACATAGGATTGGTGGAGTTTTTCAAATACCTTAGCCAAGTTACAGATATGTTTGTAACTGGTATTGAGGTAGCACCCATCAGAATCAAGAAAGATATGTATATCACTGGCTTCAGACGCATAGGTATATCATTCATAGAAGCTCACGTGAAACATATCAAACAACTGATGATAAAGACCAATGAGTTTTCAATGGAAATGCCACTGAAAGAAACAGCAGAAGAGGAAATGTGGATTGACACAGACCTCCTAGCTCCTGGAATTGTTCGTGGTGCTTTCAATGACCTCAGAAACTATTTCTTCCAACTGAAAGAATTTGAAATTGCTCAGATACAATATAAGCTGAAATCAGAACTAGATAACCTTTGCAGCCAAGAAGAAGTTATCATCTACGACAATAAACGTATAGCTTGCAAGGAAACAATTGCAAAAAGAAAACTATGCACTCAATTTAAGCCGCATTTCTCTCATTTTGGTGGAAAGGTTGAAGATGGTAAACCACAGTATCAAAAAGCCCTCACAGACGAGGAAATAGCTGAAATGGCATGATTGTACTAAAAGATGTATTAAGCCCATTAGAATGGAGAAGAACAATGTTGATTCTCAAAATAACAAAAACTAGATTTGGTCAAGATGACTACTACCTTTTCAAGAAAATGGTAATGGTGGTTGGATTCATACATGGTCTTGATGGATATTTCGATTATCAAGGATTTATTGATACAGCATTTGACTTAATTCTATGCCAACATATATCTCCCATTAATACATTCAATTTCAAAGATAGAAAAATGACAGACTCTTTCTTTGGAGTAAGTAAAAAAATTATCTGTGAGTCTTCTCTTAATGAGGTTAGAGATATGATGGCTAATAAAAGAGAAGAAATGCTAAAAGTTCAAGAAATACAACAATTTCCATTCTAATAAAATAATTTAACTATGAGGCTAGAAAATTATATAACTCACGGAGAATACCTAGATACTATCGAACTAGCTTACAAGGTTAAAAAAATATATGGTATCAAAGCATATTTCTTGTTCAAGAAAATGTGCATGATAGCAGCATGTAAAGCTAGTACAGTAGAAACAGATGGGGGTTTTACCTCATATATCACATATAACATGTTCCTATGTAAATGCTCACACCATATATTTCATATGCTAGATATTGGCACACTTTTTAATATAAGAAAGAAATATGAAATAGGTGAGGATTTCTTTGGAATACCAACAGCATATATCTACGACTTTAACGTATTAGAATTAGATGAATTTTTAACCAAACCAAGTGGCATAAAAATGAAAAGACCACTAGAAGCATGGGATTATTAAAACAATAATGATATTATGAATATTAACGAATTAAAACAATCAATTTTTGAAGCCGTTATCAATAACGGCGTGGAGTCTTCCAAAGCTGATATATTTGGCGATAATCCAATGGAAGACAAAGTGTATACTAAACGCATCAATATCAATTCTTATTACGATGATATGGAAGTTGTCTGTGTGAGCGTTACAAATGACACACCTTCATTCGATACCATTACAAATAATGATAGCGTTAGAGTCAACGTAAAGAATCGTAATGGAGTTTGGTGCAACCTCTTCATCAACGAGGTATCAAAAAGTATGCTCGAATTCATCCATAGCAAGGTATATTCACTCTAAACACAATACAACTATGTTTATGATGGCTATTAGAATCATGTGCATATTTTTCGTTGTGGCATTCATCGGAATAATCGTATTCAGAAAATTAGACGATAAGTAATATGCGCTGGACAAACAATAAACACCAATCCATATTTTTCTCCAAGATAGAATCACTACCTTGGAGAGAATTCAATAACAAATTAATGCCTCCAAAGGTTATTAAAATAGATAAACCAATACGCATTATCGCAAACGATAAGGGTACTGTGCATTATCTCATCTATGACCTAAATGGAGAAGAGTGTATAAAAGAATTAGGACAGATTGTAAAGATTGAAGAAATTGGTATTGAACTGTCAGTTAAATTCACCAGAGGCTATCTATCAACCACACAAAGATTCCTAAAGGATAAGATGAGGAAAGTGTGCAAGAAAATGGAAGCTGACATAGATATGGAAATGACTCTATATAAGCGTTTGCAAGATACATTCGGTGATACCTATGAGCCGAATTTCTTTTTAAATGCGAAGTATAAGGTAACTGACAAGTATCAAGTGTTTGTACATAATATGAAATTACTATGAACTGGAAACCAAAAAAAGGAGTAGGTAAGACACTATACGCAATTGATACTTGGAACTATAACTTCAATAGTTCCACCCTATATGGTGCATGGACATCAGATATATATTGCCCAACGATAGTAAAATATATTGATGTCCTCATAATTACCAATGGCGTTACAAAGGGAAGCACATTCATAGTTGCCAAGAAGAAATGCGATAGCATTACTAATAAGAAAAAAGGAGACACTGAGTATAAAACATATAAACTCAAGAAAATCAACTCCATCAATGAAGACAAACAAGGTGTTGTTTTAATGAGGGGGGCAGAATGTTATTATATCAAATAATAAGAAAGAGCTCTTGAATATATTCAGTGGCTTATATAAGACAAAAGAGATTGCAGCAAGAAAAGCCATTGATGACTATAACGCTGGTGTTTTTAACCATCATTATACCAATCTAAACTTGATTGGACAAAGACTGATGGAACAACCCAAACACATTATGGCATCATATAAGAATTTTGTAGAAAAACTAAAAAAGATATGACATTATATTGGGGATATAGAGAAAACAAATCGTGTAATCAAAATTTCCTACCTTCCAATTCGTTAGGAAAGGTAGAGGATGTTGTGCAATTCTCCAAACCACATAAGGATAAAAAGAATAACAATATCTATGCCTTGGTGGGAGATACACTAGACATATACTGCCTAGGAATGGTAAAAGAACAAACACCAAAGTATAAAGGCAAACTCTTCTTAGGACAAAAGGTATATGCCACATCTAAAGAAGAATTGTGCATATATTATAGAGAAGCAGTTAAAAGACACAGAAGTGCTCTTGATGCCGCAATGAAAGGAGCAGAACAATACCTCATCAACCTACAAACAAATATAGCCGCAAATGCAAATTACCAGTATAGCTGGACTCAAATCGAAGTTGAACGGCTTAAACGGATAATTAGAGAATCTGAATCTCAATATAAACAACTCATAGAAAGAATCAAGACACTATGATTTGGAAAAATGAAGATAAAAAACCAGTGTATATAGGAATTAATACCAATACAGAATTGTAGCAAATATAATTAAAAACATATGAGATGGATTAATAAAGACAATACGAAACCATTATATATATTGTCAATTGAAGACATTATAGCAAGAAGCTATTCAGAAGACTTCAGGATTAGTAAGACAAATGATATACTAATATTCTCTGTAAGCGGTAATATAGCCACGCTAGTTAAAGGCTCTGCAAATGATAAAGAACACCTCATGCACAGAGAATTACTAGGAGTGAAACTTCTGTATGAAAGCGAAAAACCAGATATGTTCGCAATCCTATTCAATGACACTAGGATAATAGCTAGCGATAAAAAAATATTGCTAGATACAGTTAGAACAATACTATTGAAAAAAGAGAAAGATTATTTCAAGGACATCACTAGACTCGATACATTAAGACTAGTTAAGAGACTATATACAATAGAACTTAGGAAAATGTATAGGTATTTCAAGACACTACACGAGAAACTAAAAGAAATATAACATATATGGATGACGTTAAAGAAAGACTCATTCTAGGAAAATTGAAAAATATCTAGAATGTGGCAACACTGATGAAAGACTATTTCAAACTCTTCGACCAATTCGTTGAAGATAAGAAATATACCATCAATGAAGCAATCAACGCAAGAGAATCGATAGAGAAGAACAACTAAGAAGAATGTATGCACAAAATACACAAATTAATGTAAAAAATATTATAGAAAAAGGTATAAATAATATAAAAATCTATTGTAAAGAAAATCACGCAGAGTAAAAATATGATAATACCAAAAATTTTAGTATAAAACCTCCGTAACTTATTGATAATCAGAGAGATTTTTTTACTTGGAATTAACGAAAAAATTGTGTATAAGTAGGCGTATTTATTGGGCATTTATACAAAAAATTTTCGTTGAAATTTTTAAGGAACTGAGATAAAGTAAGCTAGAAAGTTAATATATAAAAACATGCACAAAAAATAGTAAAAATGTAAGGAAAAAACTGTTGTGTTTGTTTACCAGAGAAAAATTTTAAAATTATTCCAGCGTTAATTTTGCTTAAAAAAATTGGTTATTTGAAAAATTTTTCATATATTTGCATTATAGTAAAAAGTGTACATAATAATATGTCGAAAAAGATTAATATAACGATACCGAACAAGGTAAGACCTAACTTGGTAGATTTATTCCATGAATACTTAGCTCGTAAGGCTAAAGAGCCAAAGAGAAGTATGGGTGACCGTGAAGCTTATCTGTTTGATGACTATTCTGATATGGAAGAGTATTGGAACCAAATGTTTCCTGGTTGGGATGATGACCTTGACAATGATGGTGATGTTGTATTCCCTCCAAGCAATGTCATTTACATGAAGCCCAAGAAGGGGAAGAAGGGTAAAAGCAAGAACACTGTATACGATGCTTTTTGGCAAGAAGAGCGTGAAGAGCAGTTTGGCAAGAAGGGTAAACACAAGCATAATAAGAAAG
>NFZD01007771.1_pt1 | contig 11682 bp, 21 predicted proteins | sample 1095381 | NCBI WGS metagenome assembly NFZD01 (sample SAMN03609891, study PRJNA323583) | gut metagenome | isolation source: feces | host: Rattus norvegicus | place: Denmark: Riget | collected 2013 | reverse complement strand
ACACGCTGATGGTACACCTATTATCACACACGAAGATGTTGTGCGTCAGATAAAATATGTAACTGATAGCCACGTTGTTTTAGAGTGTGGCAGAAGATTCATAATAAATGAAAATCTCAAAATTAATGTTTTTTAACACGAAAAATTTGGTAGTTTAGAAAAAAGTTTGTACCTTTGCATTGTCAAACAAAAACAAGAAGATAATATGGAAATACAAGTAAATGATTTGCAGAAAGGTGTAAGATACCACTTCAGAGGTGATTTGGCAAACGGCAAACACGCTGATGGTACACCTATTATCACACACGAAGATGTTGTGCGTCAGATAAAATATGTAACTGATAGCCACGTTGTTTTAGAGTGTGGCAGAAGATTCATAATAAATGAAAATCTCAAAATTAATGTTTTTTAACACGAAAAATTTGGTAGTTTAGAAAAAAGTTTGTACCTTTGCATTGTCAAACAAAAACAAGAAGATTATGAATAGTTTTGAAAAAGGAATCATCGAAGAGTGCAAGTATAACGCAACTAACAACGAAAACGCAATAAACGCTTTTCGTGCTGATTATGAAGCGTTGGCAAATATGTTACAGAACAATATGCCTAAGTATGCCGATCACCTTTTAGGGGGCTTTAAAATCGGTTTGTGCCCGTATATGCAATTTATCGGTATTGAAGCATTGAAAAGAGAAGATTTGCCGAATAACATTGCAGAAAACGGCATCTATATTCAATTTAAAATTGATATGGCAGATAAAACCGTAGAGGTGCATTCGTGGGGGCATATATACCTATCAAAAGAGGAACAAAAAGCCACGTATTTGGCTATGACAGGAATCAAAAACGTAGCAAAAGCACGTGGCGCAAAGTGGTTTAGAAAGCAAAAGTATAAGGATATAACAGACTTATATAACAAAATCGTAAAATTTTACGAAAATGTTATGCAGTCCGTTGAGGACTACACGGGGGGATATCCTTATAAGCAAGGAATAGGATGGGTTGACCCTTCCAAAAACTAACATTGTCAAACATAGTGATTTTGCCCCTACTGGTTTGTGAAAATAGGTAGGGGTTTTTTAACATTTAATTTTACATTTTTTAACACAAATAATTTGGATAATTCAGATTTTATTACTACCTTTGCAATATCAAAAGAGGTAGAAGTAACATTCTAAAGTATAGTCTCCGTCAGGCCTTTTTTATATATGTTAATTTTTCTTAATTCATTAACATCTTTTAACAAAAATAATTGCCAAAAAACTTGCACAATTCAAGAAAAAGCTATACCTTTGCATTGTCAATAAGGAAATAGAGTAATAACAATTAAAACAAAATCATTATGTTGCGTACAATTAAGACAATAAGCGAGTTTAAGGAAATGGCAAACCTCACACACGACAACCGCTCTACAGCCTCAAAAAATTGGGGTAAAACGTGGGGTATGGGATGGTGGTTTGATTTGTGGGGCTATAAAGAGTATACCCTTCGTGGTCTTAGATACCGCACGGGACAAGTAACCAACCGCTACACAAAGCATAATGTAACTAAATACTATGCTGGTGATAACGAAATTAGCAAAGAGGAATTCTTTGGCTTGATTGGCACTATTGAATATATGCCAAAGGTTAAGCCTGTTATCAAGAAACAGCCTCAAGCAATACAATTAAGTTTATTTGCTTAACATCTTTTAACTAAAATAATTTGGTAGTTCAAGAAAAAATGACTATCTTTGCAATATCAAAAACAAAAAACAATATAACAGATATGACAACTGAAACATACAACAAAATCACAAACGAAAACGGATGGCTTAAAGACGAAATAATCATTGACCTCCGTAAACAAATATCTTTGAATAGTTTGTTTTTCTCTGATTATGAAAATAGTTATGACATTGACTCTCATCAAGTATGCAACTTTTTTGATAGTTTTATTGACTACATAAGCGAATTGATGGATGAGGATGGTGTGTCTGATGAGGACTTTTTCAAAAATCTTGACAAGTATGATACCACAGACAACCTGCTTGAATGGTATGGTTGCTTTGACGAAAATCCTTTTACCCTTGAGGTAGAGGAAATGGAAGCAGTTGCATAACCTATGTACTCAAATGCGTACTCTTTAACGTCATTTAACTAAATAAATTTGCAAAGGTGGAAAATTATTCTTACCTTTGCAATGTCAAACAAAAAGAGAAAAAACAATATGGAAAATAGAATAAAAATACTTGAGCCGATTATTGTACTTGTTACTTGTGCAGATGGCTCTCTGTTAAGATATACTGATTATTACTATTGTGGCAACGGCTTATTGTGTTATCAACGATATGAAGGAGGATATGAATGTAGAGGAAAATTGTATAGTAATTGCGAAGGTACTTACTATATACCATACAAATATCTTAACAGGAAAGAGTGTCCAAATTTAAGTGTCAGTAGAATAGTATTACTTGATGGCTACACATTAGATGATTTCCGTGCAGATAAAGTCATTGACGATGATACATTTGAAACATCACACCTTAGTAAAGAAGGTTTTCCGTGGTTTGACGTTTTGAAACAACAAGCAGAAAAAAATGCAGATCTATATATGTGGCTAAAAACATTAAAATAATTAAACAGATAGAAATATGGCAAAATCTTTGTATAATAAAAAAGAGTGTTCAACGATTCATTTCAGTGATAAAATTGAAAACTATCTGTTACGTTGTAAAGAATGCAACCAACATAGTGAGATACACTATTACATTGCTAAAATGTTCAAATTAAACACATTTGCAATAAAGTTTAAAGCGTTTATAGGTTTACCATACCTAACAATCGAACAGGTTAACAATCGCTATAAAGAAACACAAAATTTCCTTAAAACGATACAAACCTTATACGGAAATAACGCTGTTACATATTTAACACAATTTCTATAATGATTTAACAAAAATTAACCCGAATTATTTGCATAGTTCGGGTTTTATTATTACCTTTGCAGTGTCAATTAAAAGATAAGGGCAAAGGTAAAACTTTGAAGTATAGTCTCCGTCAGGTCTTTTTTATTTTTTTTATTGAAATTACAGACAACCAACACTTATACCAAAGAATAACGCTAATACCCCTTATTTATCGTTTTAACGGCTCTCCTGACGCTTTATTTATACATTATAATAAAGTTATCCATTCTATATAATAAACGGCTTAAAACGCTTAAAAACGACCTTATTTTGTATTAACACTTTTTAAGAAAAATAACTGCTCAAAAATTTGGTAGTTTCAAAAAAAGTCACTACCTTTGCATTGTCAAAATAAGAAAACAATATAGATATGGCAACAGGAAATTTTTATTACGACAATCGTTGTATCGTAGTAACAGACGATGATTATGAAATGGACAATCTTCCACCTATGGGAGGATATGATAATTCTGCATCGAGAAGTTATCCTTCTCGTTTTCTTGCAGTATCTGACGATTTTGATTTTTGGGATATTGTCATCACATCAGGTTATTATGAAGCCGCTTGTATTGACTACAAACGTGATTATGACAAAGATGTAGAATACTTTATCGGTGCTGCAATGTATTTTTCATCCAAAAAGGAATTTTTTAACGAATGTAAAAATGTTTTTGGATTGAGTGAGTATCGTTTGCGTAAAGTATGCGGAAATGTAGGAGTACACGATATTGAAATATATCTTGAACTTGCTTACGAAAAACTTACTGAATACCTTGTAGACGAAGAAGAGAAAAAAGTAAATGAATATCTTGATGGTCTAAAACAATCCTATGGATATGAGGAATATGTTACAGAAGCAAGATTTAGTAATGGTGAAACAATTTATAGAAAAGTAAGTTGATGTTATCAAGATGCACGTGGGGGGAATTCGCCCTCCACGTTTGTGAAAGAAATTAAGATTATTTAACTAAAAACATTTGGTAGTTTCAAAAAAAGTCACTACCTTTGCAGTATCAAATTAAAAACAACTTTAAAACGATTTAGAATTATGGCACAGATTGATGTTACTTATGGCAGTTACAATGTAGAAGTGAACAAAGACATTAAGAACAAGGACAACGGAATTAAAGTCCTGACTATGGATGGACTGCCTCTGTATAGTTTTGCAAATGTTCATTGGTGGGATAAAGATGCCATCATCGCAACACTTGAAGAAAATAAGGAGAAGATTCTGGCAATAGAAAAAGAAAAAAGAGGTTGATAGATTTTGTAGATTGACATAGCTGTGGTTATGTACTCAGATGAGTACGGTGTGAACAATTTTAGTTTGATGTGGCATTTGGTGTGCGAACATAGAATGTCACTTTTTCTATTTTCAGAAATTTCCTAGTATACTAGTCTTAAGTTTATATAATAATATTTCTAGTATACTAGAATAATATAATATAAATTAACTTAAGTATACTAGTATACTAGGGATCTTTAGTAAATTTTAACTAAAATTATTTAATATAACATTAACAAGATATAGTATAGAGGTGTATACGGTCCTTTAACGTTTTTTAACTAAAAACATTTGGTTATCTCAACAAAAAGTCGTACCTTTGCAGTGTCAAATTAAAAACAGATAATATGAAAATAAATAGGCATTTCACTTGTCATCCTTCGGTTACTTGTACTTATCCTTGTACTTGTTCTAATCAGATAACAAAGGAATACTACGATTTTTTGGTAGGCAACATAAACGCAGGGATAATTAAGAAGGCAGTTTGTTGTCTTGATAATGTTACATTTGGAGTAACATCATATTATTTAATCTATCAACTTTAAACATCTTTTAACTAAAATAATTTGGTAGTTCAAGAAAAAATGACTACCTTTGCATTGTCAAATTAAAAACAAATAAGCAATATGAAACGTATTTACAAAGTATTTGGTATTAAGTGGGATGTTGATTGCAAAGCAGACCTTAAGCATCTTCCAAAGGAAATGAGAGTGGCAATTTCTTCTGACGAAGTTTGTGATATAACAGATGATGAGGAAATTGAACAATATATCGCTGATTTTATTTCAGATGAAACAGGATACTGCCACGATGGTTTCAACTATAAAGAAATCCGATAGTTTAACAAAAATTAACGTGAAATATTTGCATAGTTCAAATAAAAGTTGTATCTTTGTATCGTAATTAAAAAATAACAGAAAGCAATGGAAAAGGAAATAAAGTTTTTTATTCTACAGCAATATGTACCTAATTCAAAATATGGAGTTATCAATTCTTTCTATGAAAAGAAAAAGAATGATGATGAGGTGTGTTGGTTAGGACATCCAGAACGTGCTACACGCTTTGATACGATTGGCGATGCAATGAAAGAGTCCACAAACATATCGGAACGTACAGGAGTATATTTCAAGGCTATTCCAGTTTATAAGGATTTTTAACAAAAAAAGATTTGGAAGTTTAAGAAAAAAGTTGTATCTTTGTATTGTAATTGAAAAGTTAAATGGTTATGAGAAATAAATCCTCTCCTACTTTTTAGTTGGATAATTTATTTTATGATGTATGATGTTTTTTAATTTTAGTTGTTTAACCTTTTAACATCTTTGTGGGCTTCTAAATGAAAACCCTCTATCTCCGTTTGAAATTTACCTGCAGGAGTTTCAAGTGAATTGGTCATTATAACCTAACAATTTAAGGGGGAATGGTTGTTAGTCGGAGGTATTTATTAACCCGTAATGGCAGTAATGATATGATTCTTAGTGCGCATAAAGGATGTATCAGTTGGGGGGAAGTGGAACCTCTTTAATCCACATTTATATTTTTTGTTTTTCTAATAGTTTGTGTGAGTTCGTGGCATTTGTGATAAATCCCACGAATTTTTTTTATTTTATTTAACATTAAAAATTTGGTTGTTTCAAAAAATCTTCTTATCTTTGCATTGCCAAATTAAAACAATATAGATTGATATGAAAACAAGTAAGTTACAAATTGAACAGATAATCTCAAAGATATTCAAAGAGAATAATCTGTATTATGATTATTGGATTCTTAATGAAAAAGAGGTTTCAATATCTGTACAAATTGGTGATTGGAAACACGACCACTTATTCCTTAAAAATCTAATGAGTAAAAACAATTTTATGCTATTTGATTCAACCACATATCCAAGCGATTGTGATAGTTATTCCGCAGAATATGTGTTTTTACTGCTTTAAATCGCTTCTAATGGACTTTATTATGTTTTATGTATAAAGTATCATATCCGTTAATTTAAAGCCTTAAAAACGGCATAAATCAACATATTTGTTATATCTTATCTCATCTATAGATTACGTCAATCTGTGGATGAGATTTTTTTAATACGTTTTAACTAAAATAATTTGGTTATATCAGATTTTATTGCTACCTTTGCATTGTCAATAAGAGATAAGGGTAAGAGTAAAATCTTAGAGTATAGTCTCCGTCATATCTCTAATTTAATTGTTAAGATAAGTTAAATTATTAACATTAATTAACAAAAAATTATCGGTAAATATTTGGTAGATTGAAATAATTTATTTAACTTTGCACCATCAAAAATAAGATAATATGAAAAAGGAAATAAAATATACAGAAGTAAAGTTTGAAACAGACTTTATGGGTCTTTCTAAAACACCTTGTTTATATGGTATAAAAGATAATCTTGGTGTGTTGAAAGTTGGTGCAGGTTGCAGAATGTGTAGATATTGTTGTTCAATAGATAATAAAGAGAAAAAGGACATTTGTTCGTACTCTTAACATTTTTTAACTAAAAATATTTGCTCATATCAAAAAAAGTTTGTACCTTTGCATTGTCAAACAAAAAACAGATAATATAATATGGAAAAAGAAGTAAAAAATAAAATAACAGAAGTTGCTGAAAGTCTTGGTTTTGCAATTTCTTTTACCGAAGAAGACGAAGAAAGTGTATATATTTTATTTAGTAAGTTTTCTTCTTGCGGTCAAGATTTCAACATTGAAATAACGGTAGACACAGATGACGATTTAATGGATATATATCACAAATTGGATGAGTATTACGAAAGTTTTGATGTATCAGCAGAAGCCTACCTGTGGCTTGATAAAAGCGGACACGGAAAGAATGGCGCACCTTATGAAATGATAGATGTATATAAGGATATGCAAGAATGTGAAGGCTTTATTAAAGAATTAGCAGATAAAGTGTTTGAAGTAGCAGAATAAATTTATTAACGTTTTTTAATTAAATAAATTTGGATATTTCAAATAAATTCACTACCTTTGCAATATCAAAATTAAAAACAAACAATTAAAGCAATTAGATTATGGAAAATTCAGTAAACAACAACGTGGTAATGAACAATGGTGTAGAACTCAACGCTACAAAGCGTACTGACATTTATCAGATTGACCCCCGTAATATCGTGGTGGTTGCAGGTTTCAACGCTCGTAAGGACTTTGCTCTTGACGAACTGAAAGAACAGATTCGTAAGCAGGGTGTGCTTAATCCTATCACGGTTATTCCTTTCAAGGATGAGAACGGAAATGAAAAGTATCGCCTTGTAGATGGCGAAAGACGATATAGGGCTGTTATGGCTCTTCTTGAAGAAGGTGCAGACATTCGTAGAGTTAAGGCAATGTACCTTCCAAAGAACACAAAGGAAGAAGATTTGCTCATTCAGCAGTTGATGCGTAATGAGGGCAAGCAGTTTACAGAGATTGAACTTGCTAATCTGTTCTATCGTTTCAAAGACCAGTTTGGTTATACACAGACAGAGATTGCAGACAAGTTTGGTAAGAAGGCTTCATTTGTTAGCCGTTGCCTTTCTCTCCTTGACCTCCCATCAGAAATTATTGCAAAGATTGAAAGTGGTGAGATTTCAGCAGATGCCGCACGTTCAATCGTTTCACAGAACAAGGACAATGAACAGGCACAGGTTGAGGCTGTTTCAAATGCCGTAAAGGAAGCAAAGGCAAAGGGCAAGAAAACTGCAACTGCAAAGGATGTAGCTGCGAATATTCAAGCGGCTAACCTCATCACAAAGGTACGCAAGGATATCAGAAAGATTGCGACAATTCTTAGTGAACAGCTTGACGGTGAGCAGTCGGAAAAAATGATGGAATACTTCTTGGCAGTCTATGAACAGACTAACGGCTTTGATGCAATGGCACGAAACTTCTCCCAGAGCACTGGCGAGGATAAGGAAATGGATGAAGTTGCTTAAAATTCTATAATCTATGTTGTTTTTGGTGGGTGTGTTATAATAAAGGACACACCTACCTTTTTTACATACCTATGTACTCAAATGCGTACTAATGTTATTTGATAACATTTTTTAACTAAAATAATTTGGTTAATTCGTAGAAATGTATTACCTTTGCAGTATCAAAATAAGAAACAACGATATGAAAGAATTTAAAATCAAAGTAGAAGATTTCATTTACAAGTACATTACGAAATGGTATGTAAAACTTACGAACAAACGTAATTACAACCTTGATGTAATGAAACCTGATTATACATATTCAGTAAACGAATATTTCAAAGGTTGTACTTATGGTGTTTATCAACCGATTGAATGTGTTTATTTTGCCCTATTGAAAGTATATGGGCATATTCGTTACCTCAATATACAAGGTATCACAATGGATTATTCTAACAAGAATACTATTCAAGTTAAGATAATGACCGCACGTCCTGGTCTTATAATCGGAAAAGGCGGTAAGGATATAAATCAACTTACTTTCTATTTGAACAGATATTTTGGCAAACTTGTGGAAGTCAATTTGGTAGAAGTAAAAACAGATTTTATTTATACTAACTATTAATTAAAATAAAAAACAATATGGAAAACAAGGATTATAAGTATCAAGACATTAAGGAACTTGCAGATAATTTCAATTCAGATGGAATTGAATAACAAGATAGAAGACTATGTGCTTGACATTTTGCGTAAGTTTGAGGACAATTATATTATGTTTGATAGTGAACAGCAAGAAACGACACGTTATTTTGTAGATGGTAATGTAACCACTCTTACATCATTGGGAATTGCAGGAACAGAACATGAGTATGTAGAATTGACATTCTTGGACGAATTTAAAAATTGGACTGATAGCGCATTGTCTGATATGACAGTTGACCAACAAATTAGTATTCTTGAAGATATTAAGGCGCATATTCAAAAGCACGGATATGAAAACTAAATCAATCTATATTAAAAGATATGGTAGTGTTATTTAATAGTTATGAGGATATGAAAAAGAATCTCAAGGAGGTATCTTTTTTTGATAATCTTGATTATAATGTAGCAGGAAGCCATTGCGGTGAATATGCTGATGTTGTCTATTGTCCTTCTTGTGATAGGTTTGAAATAGTACCTATTGGGGCTGATTATTGTCCTAAATGCACAGAAGAACTGCAAGATGCCATTGAAGATAGTAATGCAGAAATAAAACTATCTGAAATAGAAAAATGGGATTGTTCTATTGTTAAGGATAAGGCTAACACCCACAATATATTTGAAAATGATTAATACTTTTTAACACGAAACATTTGGAAGTTTCAGAAAAAATGACTACCTTTGCATTGTCAAATTAAAACAAGGAACAAATATGAAAAATGTAAAAGAACTGATTGAAAAGTACAATGATGTTAAGTGTGAACTTCGTAAAGAGTTTGAAGAAAGCCTTACACGCATCGTAAAGGAAAATGGTGGTGTGATTGATTTCACAGACGAAGATGGAGACTTCTATGATGATATAGTTGCCATTTCATACGATGGAGGTAATCATCCTGAATATGCAAGCGATTGTTTCTCTAATGTGTATGATATACACCTCAACAAGAACGGAAAGTTAGCAGTATCTTTAGAAGAAGATGATGATTATGAGATTGATCGTATTTGGTCTGTTGATGAACTGATAGACATTTTTTCACACGTTGAAATGATATTGAACAATTCTGAAAATTAAAACAATTTTTAACACAAAAAACTTGCATAGTTCAAAAAAAGTTTGTACCTTTGCAATATCAAATTAAAAACAAAACATATAAATAAAAAAGAAGAAAAGATGAGTAAGAAAACGTACAAAGCAGTAGTAGTAGCAAACGTAGTAGTACCAGTAGATGTAACGTCAGAGTGCAAGGATGTTAATGAAGCAGTATCAAAAGCAAACAAGAAGGTATTTGATACCTTGAAGGCAATCTCAACAGGTACAAAGGCAAATGTGGTATTCACGACTATTGCTGAAGTTGAAGAAAAGCCTCATCAGCCTTTCTTGACAAAGGAGAACTCTCTTTGCCTTGATGACAACCTTATTGATGAGGTAAATGAAACTTTTGAGAAGTTTGGTGACGAGTTTATTCATAACGTAGAAACATACTTTGGTGATAAGATGCCTATGGTTGATGGCAAGTATAGTCTTAGCGGTATTGCGGACTATCTGTGTAAGAATGCAAAGTTTGAGGAACTGCGTATGTTGTGCAAGTTTACAAATGGTAAGTAAAACTTAAACAAAAATTAACACTACAAATTTGCATATTTCAAAATAATGTTGTATCTTTGTAGTGTTAATAAAAAAGGACTTGTAGCTTAGTCGGTAAAAGCGCAATCTTTATAAGATTGAGATAGTGGGTTCAAGCCCCACCGAGTCCACAATAAATAAGAATGAATTGAATATGAATAGATATGCGTTTATTTCAAAATCAACAATCGGATATGTTGAATTGCTATATAGTAATAGTGAAGAAACAAGCGGTGTAATTAAAATCCATAATCGTTTTACTGACGCTTTACTTGATAAATTCATTATAAATGATAATGGTCTGTTACTTTCAGAAATTTAACGCAAATTCAAGGAGTTGATAAAAATGGATGTTGATATTGAATATGATATAATTGAATGTTCTAACGGAGATAAGATACCTAATTTCCTATAAATAAAATGCCATCATGGTGGAATGGTAGACACGAGGGACTTAAAATCCCTTGAGCATTGCGCTCGTGTGGGTTCGACTCCCACTGATGGTACTAAATAAGAGACTCCGTAGCTCAGTTGGTTAGAGCACTAAACTTTTAATTTAGGGGTCATGGGTTCGATTCCCATCGGGGTCACATCTAGATTGTTTTTCTTGTTGTTTTTTGTTTTGACGAAAGTCCTGACTGATTTTATAATCGGTTGGGACTTTTAATTTTTAATATTCTTTAACGAAAATAATTTGGTACTTTCAATAAAAAGCTGTATCTTTGCAGTACAATAATAAAAGAGATAAGTTAAACAAAAAACAATTTTACGTTATGGCAGATATGAAAACGAAGTCTTTTGAAAATATAATAGCAAAAGTATTTGATTGGATAATTCCTTATTATGGCAATAATCATTCTATCCCTTATGGCACTTTATTAGTAAGCGGTATTGTCAATGGAGAAACCAAAAAAGCCTATTGCAAAACGCATGGTGATAAATATAGCGATACCACACCACAATATGTTATCTTTGAAGGACAACGTTTCATAGTACATAATAAAGGTACAATGTATTCCCCAAAAATTGAATTAGAATTGTGGAAAAAAGAAAAAGTGAATAATAGGTGGATGTATATTAATTAATTTTAAAAAATGATATAAATAGGAATTTTAAATTTACTAAACGTAAAAATTAATTTCATTAACATCATTTAACCTCATATATTTGCGTATATGGGGTTTTATTATTACCTTTGTATCGTTGAAAGAAA
>NFZD01010066.1_pt1 | contig 11888 bp, 8 predicted proteins | sample 1095381 | NCBI WGS metagenome assembly NFZD01 (sample SAMN03609891, study PRJNA323583) | gut metagenome | isolation source: feces | host: Rattus norvegicus | place: Denmark: Riget | collected 2013 | reverse complement strand
TATCTACAAGCTGAGGGAAATCTTTTTAAAGCAAAATCAGACTATGAAACTAAAAAAATATCTTTTGAAAAATATGAGAAACTTTATAAAAAAGACTACATATCAGAGGACGTTTTTTTAACCTCTAAAAATAATCTCTCTCAAAGTTATGGAGTTATGAAAAACTCAGAGGGAAATTATTTAGACGCTAAGGATAAAAAAGAAAAGTTGGTTGTTAAAGCCCCAATAGACGGAGTTGTAGCAGATTTAGATTTAAAAATACAAGAAAAAATAAAAAAAGATACAGAGATAGTTTCAGTGATAGATAATAGCTTTATGGAGATAAAAGTCGCTATCTCTGGAAAAAATATAGGAAATATAAAAGTTGGAAATAGTGCTGAAATATTTGTGGAAGATATTGGGAAAAAAATAGTTGGAAAAGTATCTAGTATAAACTTTTCAGCAGACCAAGATACAAAAAAATATCAGATAAAAATAACATTTCCAAATGATGAAAAAGATATTTTAAAAGGAATGTATGGAAAAGTAAAAATAAATCAAGGAAAAGTAGAAGGACTTTTTATACCAAAAGAGGCAATTATGGTAAAAGATCTTTATACTTATATTGGAATAATGAGAAATGGAACAGCTTTAATCTATAAGGTAGATTCAAAAAATTCCTTAGGAGATTATCAAGAGATAATTTTTAATGATTATCAAAAGGGTGATAGATTAATTGTAGAGGGACAATATCTTTTGAATAACAACGATAAGGTTAAGGAGAGGGTAGAATGAGATCGATTTCAGAATTTTCTATAAAAAAACCTGCAACAGCCTTTATGATTATTCTTTCAATGGTAGTTTTTGGAATTTTGGGAATGAGAAAAATGCCAATAGAGTTAAGACCAAATACAGATTATCCCATTATTAGAGTGAGAGTAAAATGGGACGGAGCCACTCCCTCAGATGTTGAAAAAATGCTAACAAGAAAGATAGAAGATATTTTACCGAATATAGATGGGATAAAAAATTTTAGTTCAACTTCAGAGGCGGAAAAATCAACAATAGAGATAGAGTTTGATTATGGAGTGGATATTGATAATAAAATAACTTTAGTTCAAAATGAAATAAATCAGATTAGAAACAGACTTCCAGAAGATATTGATGAGCCTATTGTAAGAGAAAGGGGAGGTTCTTCGGCTCCAGCAGCAAACTTAGTAATGTTTGGTGGAGATACTATGGAGATGAGAACTTATGCTGAGAATGTTCTAAGTCCAATCCTTGAAAAAATCGACGGAGTGTCAGAAGTTGTAGTTTTTGGTGGAGCAGCCCAACAAGTTTTGGTAGAAGTTGACCCAGAAAAACTTGAAAATTATAATTTGAATATCAATGAAGTTATCCAAAAAATAAAAAACTCTCATATAAATGTCCCAAGTGGAAAAATAAGAGAGGGGTACAAAGAGTACATTGTAAAAGTTCAAGGGGAGATTGAAACTGCCGAAGAGGTTGGAGATGTAATCTTAGTAAATCGTGACGGACATCTTTTGAGAGTAAAAGAGATAGCAAATGTAAGAATGGATAAAAAAGATAGGGACAGTATTTACAGAAAAGAGGGTAGAGAGGGAATTGGTATAATAGTTAGAAAAACCGATTCAGGAAATACAATCGCCATTGTAGATGAGATGAAAAAAGCAATAAAAAATATTGAAAAATCTCTACCGCTAAATTCAAATATTATTTTTGAGTTTGATTCCTCTGTTACAATAATAAACTCAATCTTAAATGTAAAAAATACAGCAATACTTGGGCTTATACTAGCTGCTGGAGTTTTATTTATATTTTTGAAAAATATAAGTTCTACAATAATTATTTCAACAGCAATACCAGTTTCAATAATATTTACATTTTTCTTATTGAATGCTCAAGGTTTAAGTCTTAATATGGTGTCACTTATGGGGCTTTCTCTTGGAATAGGAATGTTGGTTGATAACTCAGTGGTTGTTGTAGATAATATTTTTAGACATATGAGTGAGTTAGATGAAAATAGAAGTGTCGCCTCTCAACTGGGAGCTGAAGAAGTAGGAATGCCGATACTTTCCTCAACTCTTACAACAGTATCTGTATTTTTTCCATTGGTTTTTCAAGAGGGGATTTCAAAGCAACAGTTTCAAGATATGAGTTATGCAATAACTTATTCTTTGATGGCATCTCTTGTGGTAGCACTAGTTTTTGTACCGATGATTTCAAGTAAGATAATGTCATATAAAAATACCATTTCTACTGAGGGAAAAATTTTTAAATTTACCAGAGAAAAGTATGTAAAACTTTTATCTTTAGCTTTAAAAAATAAAGGCAAAGTTATAATAACTACTTTGATTTTATTTGTTGGGTCAATGTTTGTAGCAAGAACTATTGGAGGAAAATTTAATCCTACAACAGATATTGGAAGATTTGCTGTGGTGGCTTTACTTCCAAATGGTGCTGATGTAAATATGACTAACAAAGTTGGTAAGATTTTGGAGGAGAGAACGAAAGGGCTAAAAAATCTTCAGACTTATACAGTTTCTGGAAATACAGAGAGTGTGGCTCTTAATATGAATATGGGATTAAAAACTTCAAGAGATGAGTCAATGGGAGAGATTTTAAGAGAGATAAGAAAAAGATTTAGTAATATTCCAGATGTTAATATAGCTGTAGTACCAAACTTTACCTACGGTACTAGAGGAATATATGATTTGGAGTTTGAATTATATTCTGATAATATCTTGTTATTAGAAGAAGTAATAAAAGATTTGGAGAGGAAAATAAGAGATATAGATGATATAGCTGAGTTTAAAACTTCCTTGGAAGGTGGAAAACCAGAGGCTAGAATAGTGGTAGATAGAGAAAAAGCTGCTTATTATAATTTAGATATTCAAACAATAGCAAAAACTATTCAAGCTCAAATTTTAGGTGGAGTTCCTTTTGAGATTTATAGTGATAATGCTGAGATAGATGTCACAGTTCAGTTGGAGAAAAAATATAGAGAGTCTAATAAACTTTTGATGGATTCAAGAATAACTCTACCAAATGGAAAAAATATAAAAATATCTGATATTGCTAAATTAGAGATAATCGAAGGACCGGCAAAAATAGAAAAAGAAAATAAAAAAATGAAAGTTATACTTTATGCTAACCTAGATAATGAAGATAAATTAATGGAAGTTAATGAAAAAATTATAAAGATTTTTGAAGAGGGAAATTATCCAGATAGTGTAACTTTTGGATTTGGTGGAAAAACTTCTAATATGAAAGATATGTTATCAGAACTTTCTTATGTATTTGGAATAGGATTGTTTCTTATATATTTTATCTTGGTATGGGAGTTTGAATCTTTTATTTTGCCATTTATAATACTTTTATCAGTTCCACTTTCTACGACAGGGGCTTTTTATAGCTTGAAACTAGCTGGTAAAACTATGGATTCAATGGTGGCAGTAGGTTTTGTAATGTTAGCTGGAATAGTTGTAAACAATGCCATTGTTTTGATAGATTTTATAAAAGTAGAAAGAGAAAATAAAGTTCCATTGAATGAGGCTGTTATAAAAGCTGGAAAAACGAGATTAAGACCAATACTTATGACAACTCTTACAACAATTCTTGGAATGATACCTTTGGCACTTAGTAATGGAGAGAGTTCAGAACTATATAATGGAATGGCTTTTGTAGTTATATTTGGTTTAAGTTCTGCCACACTTTTAACTTTAATAGTTATTCCAATAATTTATTGTTTGACTGAAGATTTAAGAAAAATTTTAAGAAAAGCCACTGAAAGATACGGTGGAGCTATATTTGATTGGAGAAATTTTAGAAATCACTAAAAATAAAAAAAGGTAATAAAAAAAGACTAGTCATTAAAATGCTGTCTTTTTTTATATTACCTATTGAATTTGTTATTATTTGTTTAATGCTTTAACAATTCTTGGGCTTAGAGTATTAGCGTTAGCTTTTAATATTTGCATAACTTCAACTTCGTTTGCAGATTTTAAAGTTTTTAAAACTTTAGTACAAACTTTAACTCTAAGAGGTTTTCCATTGATCATTATTGAAACTGGTTGTAAATTTGGTTTCCAAACTCTGTTAGTTAATCTGTGAGAGTGAGAAATTTGATGTCCAAATGTTATTCCTTTTCCAGTGATTTCACATCTTTGCATAATTGCACCCCCTAAAAAATAATTTGCATATTATTATATCATTAACTTAAAAATAAATCAATGGTTTTTTGCAAACAATAACAAAATTTTTAGATATTTTTAAAAAATTAAAAAAATAGAGTAAATATGTGATATAATATTGAGATAAAATATAGAAATTTTTAAAAAGGTGATAGTGTGAATAATCATAATTATAACGTATTGGAGTTTGATAAGTTAAAAGGTGTATTAGCACAATATATGATGACAAAATCAAACAGAGATAGAGTAGAAAATTTAAAAATATATACTGAGATTAACCAATTAAAAAAAGAATTTGAAATCTTAAGAGATTTTATAGATTTTCATAAATATGATGGTGGAATAGAGATATTTAACTTAAAAGATATTGTGGAAACTTTAAAAAAATGTGAGCTTATCGGTATGTTTTTTGAGCCAGAGGAGCTTTACGATATAAATCAAAACTTAAGAATTTTTAGACTTTTCAAAAATAAACTAGATGAACTTGATAAATATAAAAATCTAAAAGCTAGATTTAGTCAAGTGCCAACACTTAAATTTATCGAAGATATAATTAATAAAACTATTGACAATGAAAAAAATATCCAAGATGAAGCATCTCTTGATTTAAGAGATATAAGACTTCAAAAAAGATTACTTGCTACAAATATCAAAAGAAAATTTGATGATATGTTTAGTGATGAAAATCTTTCGAGAGCTATCCAAGAAAAAATCGTTACAAATCGTGATGGAAGAAATGTTATACCAGTAAAAGCAGATTTTAAAGGTATGATAAAAGGGATAGAACACGACAGATCTTCTAGTGGACAAACAGTATTTATCGAGCCACTTGGAGTGGTATCACTTAATAATAAAATGAGAGAGTTAGAAGCTCGTGAAAGAGAAGAAATAAGAAAAATTCTTTTAAGAATTACTGACCAAATAAGAGTAAATATTGACGATGTTACAAAAATAGCTGAGTCAGTTCTTGAAATAGATAACTTAACTGGTAAAACAAGATTTGCGATGGATTATAGATGTAATATTCCTGAGATAAACCAAAGGGAACAATTAAGTATTATAGCTGGAAGACACCCTTTTATAGATAGAGATAAGGTTGTACCATTAACATTTGAAATTGGAAAAAAATACAATACATTATTAATAACAGGACCAAATACAGGGGGAAAAACTGTTGCGTTAAAAGTAGCTGGACTTTTAACTCTAATGGCACTTTCAGGTATTCCAATCCCTGCTGATGAAAAATCAAGTATCGGATTTTTCTCTGGAGTTTATGCTGATATTGGAGATGAACAAAGCATTGAACAATCCCTATCATCATTCTCTGGTCATTTAAAAAATGTCCAAAGTATACTTACATCAGTTACTAAAAACTCTCTTGTACTTTTGGACGAGCTTGGTTCTGGTACAGACCCAGTAGAAGGGTCAGCTTTTGCTATGGCTGTTATTGATTTCTTAAAAGATAGAAAAGTAAAATCAATGATAACTACTCACTATAGTGAAGTAAAAGCCTATGGATATAATGAAGAAGAGATTGAAACAGCCTCAATGGAATTTAACTCTGACACTTTATCTCCTACATATAGACTTCTTATAGGTATCCCCGGAGAAAGTAACGCTCTTACAATTGCAAAAAGATTGGGAGTTGCCGAAGAAGTTATTGAAAAAGCAAAGTCATATATAAGTGATGAAAATAAGAAAGTTGAAAAGATGATAACAAACATCAAGGAAAAATCTGATGAATTGGAGTCAATGAGAGCAGAGGTTGAGTCTTTAAAAGAAAAAGTAAGACAAGAACAAATAGAGTATGAAGAAAAACTTAGAAAACTGGAAGTTGAAAAAAATAATATTTTAAAAGAGGCTTATGAAAAAGCAGACCAAATGATGAAAGATATGCAGAACAAAGCAGCTGCCCTTGTTAAAAAACTTCAATCAGAGGAAACTAAAAAAGATGATGCTAAGAGTGTTCAAAAAAGTCTTAATATGCTTAGAACAAATCTTGGAAAAGAAAAAGATGAAAACGTTGAACAAAAACCAAAAGTTGCAAGAAAAATCGAGTTTAAAGAGGGAGAAAAAGTCCTTGTTAATAGCTTAAAACAATATGCAGATATTTTAAAAATCAATAAAAGTAAAGAAACTGTACTTATCCAAGCTGGTATCTTAAAACTTGAAGTATCTTTAGATGATATTAAAAAAATCACAGAAAAGAAAACAAAAGAATATACTCAAGCTACATCTTCAAAAAGTAGCCGTGTAAGTTCAAAAATTGATTTAAGAGGAAAAATGGTTGAAGAAGCAATATATGAGCTTGAATCATATATGGATAAAGCAGTCTTAACAGGATATAAAGAAGTGCAAGTTGTCACAGGAAATGGTACAGGAGCTTTAAGAAAAGGAATAGTTGAATATCTAAAAAATTGTAGATATGTAAAAGACTTTAGATTTGGTGGTCAAGGAGAAGGTGGTGTAGGTTGTACAGTGGTAACATTGAAATAAATTATACCCTTGTCGTTGCAATAGGTGGCTCTGGTAAAAGAATGGGTTTGGATTATCCAAAACAATTTCTACAATATAGAGGTAAACCACTTTTTGTAAATATTCTAGAGGTGGCAGAAAAATCTCCTATTGTAAAAAATATTGTTTTGGTCACTAAAAAAAATCTAATAGATGAAGTAAAAGATATATGCAATAAATTTGAAATAAAAAAAGTTTCACATATTGTAGAGGGTGGAGCTGAAAGACAAGACTCTATTTATAATGGTTTGAAATGTTGTGAGCCAAAATCTTTTATAGCTATCCAAGATGGAGTTAGACCATTTTTTAAAGAGGAGTATATAACAAAAACTTATGAGGCTCTTTTGGAGAATAAAAATATAAATGGTGTGGTAATCGGTATGCCTGTAAAAGATACTATAAAAATAGTAGATGAAAATGGAATAATAAAATCTACACCAAAGAGAGCCACACTTTTTATGGCTCAAACACCTCAAGTTTTTAGAGGGGATATTTTAATCAAATCTTATGAAAAAGCTAAAGAGGAAAAATTTTTAGGAACAGATGATTCTTCACTGGTAGAAAGATATTTTGGAAATGTAAAACTGCTAGAGGGAGATTATGAAAATATAAAAATAACAACAATAGATGATATGAAATTTTTGAAGGAGGAAAAGTAATGATAAAAATATACAATACTATGACAAGAAAAGTAGAAGAATTTGTACCACTAAGAGAAAAAGAAGTGTCAATGTATGTTTGTGGACCAACAGTATATAATTATATCCATATTGGAAATGCACGTCCTGCCATAGTTTTTGATACAGTGAGAAGATATTTTGAGTACAGAGGATATAAAGTAAAATATGTTCAAAACTTTACAGATGTAGATGATAAAATTATAAAAAGAGCTAACGAAGAGGGAGTTACTTCTAAAGAGATAGCTAGAAAATATATTGAGGCTTATTTTGAGGATACTAAGAAAGTAAATCTTAAAGAAGAGGGAATGATAAGACCTAGAGCTACTGAATATATAGATGAGATGCAAGAGATAATCAAAAAACTTATAGCTGAAGGTTACGCTTATGAAGTAAATGGAGATGTCTACTTTGAGGTTGAAAAAGATAAAGATGATTATGGTTGTCTTTCTCACCAAGATATTGGAAATTTAAAAGCTGGAGCTAGAATAGAAGTAAATGATATTAAAAAATCTCCACTTGATTTTGCTCTATGGAAAAGTGCAAAACCGGGAGAACCTAGCTGGGACTCACCTTGGGGAAAAGGAAGACCGGGGTGGCATATAGAATGTTCAGCTATGTCAAGTAAACTTCTTGGAGATGTATTTGATATTCATGGTGGAGGACAAGATTTAATATTCCCACACCACGAAAATGAGATAGCTCAATCAAGATGTAGCTCTCATCAAGAATATGCTAGATATTGGATGCACAATGGATATATCAATGTCAACGGAGAAAAAATGTCAAAATCTTTAGGAAACTTCTTCTTATTAAGAGAAGTTTTAGAGCATTTTGAAGGTAGAGTAATAAGATTTTTTGTTCTAGGTGCTCATTATAGAAAACCGATAGATTTCTCTAATAATGAACTTGAACAAGCTAAATCTGGTCTTGAAAGAATAGATAACGCAGTAGAAAGACTTAGAGAAAAAATAAAATCTGGTGCTGTGGCTGGTGGAGATGATTTGGTAGGATTAAAAGAACTACTAAAAGAAACAGAAGAAAGATTTATTCAAGCTATGGACGATGATTTTAACACAGCTCAAGGTATAGGAGTAATATTTGAACTTGTAAAAGAGATAAATAAATATACAGAGGTAGAAAAAATCTCTGAAGAAGGGCTAAAAGCTCTACAAATGGCATATGATTATATTGAAAATATAATGGAAAATGTATTTGGTGTTACTTTAAAATCTCAAGAAAATATTGGAAACTTAACAGCTGATTTAGTAGAATTTTTATTAGAAATAAGAAGAAAAGCTAGAGCTGAAAAGAACTGGGCATTATCTGATGAAATAAGAGATAGACTTGGAGAAATGGGAATAAAAATAAAAGACGGAAAGGATAAAACAATATGGTCTCTATAAATCTTAAAGAGACAAACGGTCTTGTATTGGCATATTTAGGGGACTCTGTATGGGAAGTAAATGTGAGAGAGCATTTTGTAGCAAAGGGTCTAAATCTTAGAAACCTTAACAATAAAGTAGTAAAATATGTAAATGCCAAGGCACAAAGTGAAATCTTAGAAAAAATCTACCCTACTGTTGAAGAAAAATATCAAGAGATAATAAGAAAAGCAAAGAATGGAAATATAAAATCTTTTCCTCAGACTTGTACCCAAATGGAGTATAGAAACGCCACAGGGTTTGAGGCTTATATAGCAGGACTTTATATAGACGGCAAAGTTGATGAGATAAAAAAAATCATAGAAGAAAATATTGAGTAAGGATATTAATATGTTTAAAGATATAGTTTCAAATGAAGAGGCAAAAAGTTTTTTAATAAATGAGTTAAAAAATGGAAAAAAAGAGGGAACATATATATTTTATGGAGAAGATAAAGCACTTCTTATGGAGTTTGCTTTGTCTTTTGCCAAAGCTTTAACCTGTAAAAATGAAAGATATGATTTTTGTGATAGATGTGAATCTTGTCTTAGAATGAACAGTCTAACTCACGGAGATTTAGAGATTTTTGAAGATGATAATGGGATAAAAATCGATAGCATAAGAGAGATTGCAAAAATTTCTTCAAATGCTACCTATGAAGGTGGAAACAGGATTTTTATTATAAAAGATGCTGAAAAACTAAAAAAAGAGTCTAGTAACGCACTTCTTAAAATAATAGAAGAACCAGAAGAGGGAGATTTCTTTATACTACTTTCCAAAAATCTAAATCTTTTACCTACTATAAAATCAAGATGTACAATAGTAAAAATAAAAAATAAAACTCCAGAGGAGTTTGGCATCACTCTCAATGAATATAAATTCTTTTTAGGTAAGGGAAAAGATATAGAGGACTACAAAAAATATAATTTTAATATAGATGAGGCATTTTCCTATGAGAATTTGGGAGAGCCACTCCAAAACTATGTAAGATTAAAAAAAGAGTTGAGAGAGGAAAAAACTGAAGAAAAAATAAAATCTCTTATGGAAAATAAAATAAAAGTTTATAAAGGACTTATAAATCTCTATAAAAATATAGAGTATATCGATATAGCCGAAAGACTTGTGATAGCTGAAAATATAAGTTTTGCTTGTGAAAATGAGAGAACTGTTGTAATGGAGATTTGTGATTATATTTGCCATTTTATAAAGGATTTTGGTAAACTTGAAAAGATCATGGAAATAAAAAATAGAATAAATTCCAATGTGAATATAAAACTTTTACTTAGAGTTTTAATACTAGAATTGTAGTCATAATATGTAAAAACAATTTGTTTAAAATTAGAAAAATAAATAAGTTCTAAAATAGAAACACTGTAATAAATGAATATAAAAAATAATGAAATAATTTGAAAAACAAAAAAACTATTTACAAATTATAAAAAAAGAGTATAATAAGACTATGGGGATGTATTAAAAGAAAAAATAAAAATCTCATAAGAGGAGGATATTTATTATGAAAAAATTAGCATTATTATTAGCAGCATTATCAGTAGCATCTGTATCTTATGCAAAAGAAGTTATGCCTGAGGCAGCACCAGTTGTTGAAGAAGTAGTAGTGGAAGAAGTTGTTGAAGTAAAAGCAGCTCCAGTATTAAGAGTAACTTCAATTGGACAATATTTAGAGATAGACAACACTTCTGGAAATGAAGACGTTGGAGAAGCAGTTCACTTTGCAAATAAAGTTGGATTAGCTTTAGGAGATAACTGGGCATTTGATTTAATGGCAAGAAAAACTTGGTCAGCATCAGTAGATGATTATTATGATAACGATACTAAAGGTTCAGGAATGAAATCAGCTGGACACAGAATAGATTTACAAGCAACTAGACTTTTTGAAAACTTCTCAGTTGGATTAAGATGGAGAGGTGAAAAAGAACAAGACGCTATCTTCTTACCAGTTACTTATAATTATGGAATGTTTAGTGGTTGGATAGAGCCAGCTTACTATTTTGCAAACGTAGATAAAGGACAAGATTATTTCTATGTAGAGGCAGAACCAGTTCAATTATCTTATGGACCAGTTCAATTAGCTTACTATGTTGAAGGATATGAATATACTGGAGATGGAGATGAGTTTGCTGAAGTAAAAGGACTTAATGTTTTAAAAGAAAGTGAATGGGCTCATCAAGTTAGATTAAGAACTAAATTATATTCAACAGATAACTTTAGATTAGGAGCAGAATATAGATACCAATTCGCTGGAGAAATAAAAGGAATGGTAGAGCCTAATGTTGAAGGAACATTAGAAAATAACAGACACATAGCTATATTAAATGCAGCTTATGATGTAACAGAAAACTTAACTATTGATGGATACTATAGATATGACTTCAATAAATATGATGCAGAGATAGGAAATCAATCAGTTTCTGTTGATGATGACTACTATGGAGAATTCTATGTAGGATGGACTTACAGATTCTAATCATCTGATTAGTTAAAGTCTTTAATAAAAAATAAGATTTTCAAGAGAGAGAGTTATTCTCTCTCTTTTTTTCTTTAAAAATGTAGACATTTGTAGACAAAAGTGTAGACAAAACTACTATTTATAATATAAGAAAATTAAAGTAATTATAAAAGTTGTAGACAATTTAATATTTTTTTGTCTACATTATAACTCATTTAAAATAAATATATTAGATTGAAAATTATCAAATTGTAGACAAAAAATGGGGGGTATCTATTATATGGAAATTTTTTTGATAATCTTAGTAATTTTTCTATTCTCAGATATATATGTAGGGGGGTGAAATTTTGTCTACAAAATTATTTTTTTGATTATAAGTTGTTAAAATATAACAAGTTACAGTGTAGACATTTTTAAAAATTTTTGTCTACAAAATTTAATCTGATTATTTAACTTAAATAATTATAAAAAATTAGATAACAGAAAATGTAGACAGTTTGATGACTACAAAAAAATTTTTTGTCTACATTTCTTAAAAATTAAAAACTAAAAATAAGAAAGGGGAATAAAATGGATATAAAAAAGCATAAATCATATATGGAGTTTTATTATA
>NFZD01006728.1_pt1 | contig 11895 bp, 19 predicted proteins | sample 1095381 | NCBI WGS metagenome assembly NFZD01 (sample SAMN03609891, study PRJNA323583) | gut metagenome | isolation source: feces | host: Rattus norvegicus | place: Denmark: Riget | collected 2013 | reverse complement strand
CACGACATTTGAGGTTCTTATCAAAACCCTTGTAACCTTTGATTTTATTTTCCATAATATTCTATCTTTTAATGGTTCGTTTAATTGCTAATTCACGTCTCTTTACATCTCTTAACTGTCTAAGGTACTCATAACAGCAGCTTTTACAATAGACACTTAATCCGTCTTTTGTAGCTTTGTTCTTAGAAAAGCTACTTAATGGGAGAACTCTCCCACATTTGGGACACTTCTTCGTTTTTATTTCTTCCATTGCTCTATATGTTTTATTAATGTCTTGAACAGTTATAACAATATTTGTAACCTGGTTTAACCCTACGTTTCAGACAGCACTGGCACCATTCAGGATTACCTTTTCTACTTTCAAGTTCCTCTTTTGTTAGAGGTACGTTGTAATTCTGAGGTCTGTCTTTTATAGTATTGCAGGAGGGATGATATTTGCAAATAAGCTCGTACTCCTTAGCAAGCATATCCTTTTCGTTATCAAAACGACAATACTCAACAAAGTTCAGATTCTTACCATGCACTTTGTGGTAATACCATCTAGACAACGGAAATTGAATAGTGGTCCCGACATATATAATCTTTTTCTGCTCTTTGTCTTTGCGACTATATCCTACATATACCAGGAATTTATCTTCTCTGTTTTTGTAGTCTGATAGCAGATCAAGGAAATCATCAAAGGTCAAAACCTCTTCTCCTTCTGGAAGATTACTCTTGTAATACTCGTAAAGTCCTTTTTGGAACTTTTGAAATCCTTTTCTCATATTACTTAAACTCTACTGGTTGACAATCGCCTAGTCTTACATCGTTAATTCTCTCTCCAATCCAACTAAGCAGATATGCTGACGGCTCGTCACCATGCTTCATCCCTATAGCCTTTTCAATAGCATCTACTACATGGCTGCACTCATGAATGATGGTTCCAAATGTCATATCTCCCTTACTGAGGAAAATAACAAGCTCTCCTACCAAATTGGTATCTTTTCTCACTACCTCTTCGAATGTAAGGGCATCCCAACCATCTTCATCTTCGAAAGTTAGTTTTTTATCACTTTTGTTGTAGCAAAACTTGTCGTTGATAAACTCCTCATTCACTCCTATACAAACCCATAGCTTTCTTGGGTATAGTTGAGGGTCAAACTCATATATTTTTAGCTCACAATTATTCATTTCAGTTACTGTATTAATGTCTCCACACTGGTTTGTCAGTGACAAACGCAATGTTGTAATCTTTTCCTCGTAATGATGGTCGTTCTCCTTCTACATAGTTTGAAATCTCTTCCTCTGTTAGAATGTGAGGAAAGGTTATCTTATATGTCATAGTACAAACGTACCGTTCGTTAAGCATTACGTCAAACTTAACCTGTCTTGAAGGTTTAGGGGGGGGGTACTGATACCCTTAATCTTTCTTTTAATTCCATTTTCATTGCTCTTATACCTGTTAATTCTATTTGTTAAATAAATAGTGCTGCAAAGATAATCATTTTATTCGTATTGACCAAAATAATAACTTCTAAATAGCACATATTTAATGTTTTTTATTACAGGGTCTTCTGTTAGTGAGTTTTACCCCAGATGATAGCGCTATAAATCGCAGTCCGGAACTGGTTACGTTCATCATCAGTCTCTAGGAATGATGTTTCTCTAGTAAGCTTTGTAGCATACAAGAAATCTCTGTTTACCTTTATTTTCATAGTCTTACCTCCTTAATGATTCACCTATAAATGGAACAAACTTCGTAATAGCTCTAAGCCTGTCAAGTGTTCTCTCTCCGTACTTTTCCTTTAGCTCTGAAGCCGTAAGATTGGTTGAAATTATCAACAACTTACCCTTCTGTTCTGCCGCATCACAGAGTTCAGAAAACGTACATCTGACATTACCATAAACTTTTGAGACCTCTTCTGTTCCAATATCGTCTATATAGATGATGTGCCTAGTTAGAATCTCATCAATATTCGTGTTGAGTTCCTGGGAATTCACAATAGTTACTATCCTTCTGCAGGCATCTTGTAAAAGCAGGGGGAGAATATGTTTACCTATAAGAGTTTTTCCCAGTCCACAACGTCCTGTCATCAATAATCCACGACCTTTGTTGTCATTCATCCACTCAACTATAGGACGGTAGTTCTGTTCTGACCATTCTGCATGTGGTACTTCTCCGTTAGAGTAGTGATTGACGAAGAAATCCAGTCCACCTCTAAGTCTCTTCTCAGCATTAGGAATACTGATCATAACCTTACGAGAGAGGAACATATTTTCTCCATCCTCGAACCGTTTGATGATATTTCCAATATTTTCTTCCATTACCAACCTCCTTCTTTATAATCTTTATTTTCTGAACCGTGTAATGACGTTTTATTGCCCTTTATTTTCTGCTTGCTTGCCCATCGTTGTAGCCTCCTATTGAGGTCCCATGTGGACTCGCCCTCAAATCTCATTCTTGATTTGGATTTATTTGTTTCCGACCAATAATCATAAAATTCTCGTATCATTTCTCTTCCGTATGTCTTGACATAAGGAACCAGTTCTTGATAGAACTTATCCATACGCTTATTGGTATCTTCCTCAATTTCCTTCTTGGTCTTTACAGGCTTCTTAGGCTTTTCTTCAACTTCTGTATTCTCCTCTGTTTCAATTTCCTCAGATTTAGGCTCTACTACTTCTTCACTCATAACATACTCATCGTAATTACAAATACTGATGATGGTATGCCTGTTACTGGAGAGGGTTTCTATAAGTCCTAATTCCTTGAGCCTCTTTATACAGGTTCTGAGAGTCATTTTGCTAAATCCAGTTGAGCCATTTAATTGGCTGAGAGAAATCTTCAACTGACCACGATGTACGTCCAGATAATCGCTATCATTTGCACTGGATAGGAAGTGCATAAAGAGAGCTAACATTTCTGGTTTATCAAACCAGTTCAAATGTAGGAGCCTACTATGTAGTCGAATATCTGACATATGTTAAAACAAAAATCCTCGGTGTTCTTGCCTCACTGATGAACAGGTGGAACTGAGACAATACTTACCAAGGATATATTTATGACCACTAAGAGTTCCACGTCTTAGACTTTCTGTGTGCAAAGATAATATAATTATTTGGTAATCAAACATATTTAACCAATGATTTATCATAGTTTAACTTTAATTCCTTTGAGAGAACTTAGTTTCCTTACCTCATTCTTATAATGGTCTATCATTGCTTCAAGCTCACTGTCTAGATAATGACAGGTGGAATGAGCTTTAACATTCAGCAGGTCAAATCTTTGCTTACCTATCTTTTGGATGAGATTTTTCTGATAATCAATCAAGTGGTCTGCTGAGAACCTGTTGCATCCTTTGCATTCTGCAGAACAATTCTCTTCGCTGAATCTAGTTGCCATGTGACGTCTGCTATGGAAGTGTCCGCAATCAACATCTTCGAATCGCTTTATCTGACCGCACGATATGCAACGGACATATCCATTTGGCATCACATCACGCAGACGTATGTAGAGTGCGAATATTCTATCTAACTTTTTAACGAGGTTTGGTTTGGAATTTGAAACCTTCGTTTTTGGCTCTTTATTTTCTTTTTGAGAGCTTTTCTTATTCTTTTTGATGTAGTATAAGGACATATCTAAAAACTTACATTTGTGAGCTGTTTACCATGTGATTTTATACACCAACGACTACTACCTGGTTGTTCTAGGTCTATTCTTAGGTCCGAAACCTTACCGAACATACGATAATTTCCCGCTAGGTCTATGACCCAACCATCTTTACCTTTACAAGGACGGATGGCGCGACCCACCATCTGATAATAGAGAGATAGTGATTTTGTTGGTCTTGCGAGGATAACAGTGTCTAATGCAGGGTAATCAAATCCTGTAGTGAGTACACCCACGTTACTTACAACTTTGATGGTTCCATTCTTGAACTTTTCAAGTATATCTTCACGCTCTTTCTTTGGTGTGTCTCCAGTGACTATGGCTGCTCTGATTCCCTTTGATTTCAATTTTTCAGTCAATCTGAATGCTTCCTCAGTGAATCTGGTAAAGACAAGGACTCCCTTTCTTGGAATCTTATTCTTGGGTTTCAACACTCTGAGAGTAGTGGAGGTAAGTTGGTCGTAAAATCCACTTCTCTCATATTCGAGTTTTAGGGATTCTTCATCGAAGTCTGCACCAGTGGAATTGGATTGAACTCTAGTCATATCCAATGTGGTGCAATCGAAGTAACGTAAATCAGCTAGATAACCTTTGGCTAGCAATTCACTAATCTGACAATAGTAGAGGACAGTTTCAAATATCCTAGGTCTAGTTCTTGTAAGGAACTTAAGGATGGATGACCCATTCAAACCTCTTCCTAGTCGATATGGTGTGGCTGTAAGACCAACTATCTGCCTGTCCTCTGCATCGAAGAACTCTTTATACTGACCACCCTTAGAATTACACAAGTGACATTCGTCAACCATGACATACTTAAAATGGGAGAAATCTCTCATATGGTTCATCACGCTTCCAATGGTGGCGAATGTAATCCTGTTGATGTCCTTGCATCCTACAGATGCAGAATAGACTCCACAATCGAATACACCATAACTTTGTAACTTAGCATAGTTTTGTTCCAGTATCTCCTTTGAGGGACAGAAGATGAGTAAAGGACTATCAAGCTTGCTAGCTATGTCTGCAATGACCAAACTCTTTCCAGCACCCGTGGGAAGAACAAGAAGTCCGTTCTTCTTGCTCTTTCCCTTGAATGCAGTGACAGCTGCCTTACTTGCCTGTTCTTGGTATGGGCGAAGTGTGTACATCAATCTCTGAGTTGTTAAAGTCAATCTTCGTTACCAAATGGGAGGTCATCAGAACCATCGTCAGGATCGTTATCCGGCTCCTGCTCTTGGTTATCGTTCTTAGGCATCTCAATCTCTGGAAATTCTACACCGAAGATTTCCTTCATAGCCTGTCTGTTGGTATCTTCCTGTGCCCACAGACCGCCTCTGTCCCATTCTGGAATCTTGGTGACCTTGCACAACTGGAACTTTCCATCTACCCATGCGTAGAAGAGGAAATGACCATTGAGGGCGATGCGTACCGTCTCAGTGGATGGAAGTCTGAACTCTGTGGTTCCCTGTTTTACCCTAGCAGCCAAATCGCTGACTTCAAGAAGAGCAGAGTTGTATGATTCCTCAGCATTCTTCTTCATTGTCTTAATCTGTGCTAGAACAGTCTCCAGTTCTTCCTTTCGCTTGGGGACATCGTTCTCCTGCTTAATACAGTATTCCTCACGGATAGCCTGTATCTCGAAGCTGTCGTACTTCCTGTCAACAATCTCATCGTCTGGGAAGAGAGCGTTGAACTTGTCGTGAAACAACTTGAGTGGTTCCTTGGAATTCTTGGCACCATCACAAAGGACTAGAACATCCTTAAACATTTCTTTCTGTGATTCTGTAAGACAGAAATCAATTTTTTCTGGTCTGTGACCGTCTAAATCTTTTAACATAATTCTCTATTTATAAAGTTTTACATATAGTCTTTGTTTGCCTCTATCTGCTGTTGAGCGTAGAAAAGCATTTCTCCTTCGTTAGGAGATGGGAGGTATAGTCCACATTCTGCACTGCTATAATTTCTGAACCGTTCTATTGCAGTTATCATTTCATCCTTATCCAGTTCTGTACTGCTGCGTATATACTTGATACGTTTACCTCTCTTGTTTGTCCTCTCCCTCTGGAAGATGTCTATATTACAAATCTTCTTGAAGATGTCAAACTTGACTTCCTCTATAGTTAGCCCAAACTCCGAGCCGAAATATCCCAGTAATACATGGAGATAGCTGTTCTGAGCCAACGACCTTTGTGTGGTCTTTCTCTTTAGCTCTACGTACTCTCTTTTTAGCACCATTCTGTTACAGGCTTCCTTGAATTTCTGTCTGTCGTACTGGTTCTTCAAATTATACAATGCCATAGTCAATGATTAAAATGGTAAATCGTCATTCTCGCCCTTGATAGGATTTCCATTCTCATCGCATGCAGATGGGAAGGCTTCAGATGATTGTGCTTGGTTCGAATGTGAGACATTATCTCCGCCTTGTGGTTGGTTGGATGATGAGGTGGTGTTAGCCGCTTGTGACTGCTGTGACTGATCTTGTGACTGATTGGTTCTACTTTGGTATAACTCAATCTTAAATCCCTGCACATTGGTAAAGTAACTAATCTTACCGCACTTATCAACACGTCTTCCGCTCAAATCAAAAGACACTGTGACTATCTGACCACTCTCATAGCCATTCAAATCATCGACATGGTTGCCTGTGAACTCGAACTTGGGATAGTTAGGAAACTCAACCTCTCCAGTGAATTGGTTTCGTTTCGAGCAGTCCAATACAAGTTCACGCTTCTTAAACACCTTGCCTTGATAGGGTATCTGCTCTATATCACCTATGCTGACAATCTTACCGCTTATCTGAAATGCCATATTATCGAATGTCAAAATTGATATTGTTGTCCTTCATATATTTCTCAAGACAATCGAGGGCATCTTCTGAAGCTTCAACAGTATAAACCCTTACCAGAGATGGAGTAGGTGGAGCTACAGCCTGTCCCATGGCTGCTGCGAAGGCATCGGCTGCGTCTGCTTCTTCATCGCTCATTCTACTGCTATGACTAGTCTGTTCATGTGATTCCTGTTCACTGGGATCATTGTTCACAACTGGAGGTGGTGTAGGAGCTGCTTCCTCTTCCTTCTTCTGAGAAGCCATTTCACGCTGTTCCTTCAACCTGTTAGCATATACTATGGTTTCCTGTAGGTTCAAGTTCTCTCTGTACCTAGTACAAAGGACATCATAATCTTCTGAGAAGGTCTTTAAGGTTTCAAGGTCTCGTCTGATACCTTCAACCTTTGAAATGATGTCCTTCTCGATAGACTTCAACGAAGTGCTCTTGTTGAGCCACTTGTTATCGAAGATGGCATCAAGCTTGACACCAATATCTTCAACACCGCATTTCTCTGCAATCTTCTCTATCTCCTCTCGTTTGGCTACCTTCGTGCGTTCATCGTCCTGCTTGATGATTCCGTCTATCAGCGATACCGCATTCTTGATGAGGTCTCTGGTCTCGTTGCAGGTGGTCTTAAACTCATCGAAAGGTTTGAGCCATGCCTTTTCAAGCTCCTTTCGCTTATCATCCAGAGCCTTGGCTGCTTTATTCAGAAGAGCCTTATCAGCTTTACACTTTGGTATATCATCAGAGCTGTAATGACTGATGTCGTACATGGGAAGAGCCTTTTCAACTCTTTCCTTAACTTCTTTGATGTTTGTTGTCAACTGACCTATGGTCTCTTGACTAACAACCAACTGTACATCCTTTTCTTGGAGCGTTACAATTTCTTCCTTCTTTATTTCTCCCATAATTAAGCTAGATTAAATATTTTCTTGTCTTTGATTAAACTTCTGTTATCTTCGATGAACCTGATTAGGTTCTCGCATTGTTGAGTAAGGATGGGTATATCCCTTTCTGGTCTGAACGTATAGCTTTCTGTGTAGTTTCTGAAATACGTCTTGCCTATCTCTGAGATGTTATACTCAAAATCAATCACATTACACCCATTCTGAATGAGAGCGTATGGATAGACTATATGCTGCCAGTGCCTCTTGTAGTTACCTACTGAATACTGCCTTGTAGTCTTAAGGTCGTGTACACTGAATGGTTTGAGATAGTCTATATAACCGTAGAGAAGCACGTTACCATACATCGTTGGTAATACTGACTGGATGAAAATCTGAGGTAAGGAACCATTGTAATAGTTGGCATACCATCTTATCAGTTCAATAGGGAAATAGAATGTCCGGTCGTTATAGGTTGCCTTAACACCCCATAGCTTACCTTCATCATCATACGTCCTAACTATCTTCATAGTCTTGGAGTTCTTATGAAGAACCATGCAGTCTATTACCTCGTTAAACGCAGTTCCCTTGTCAGCAGCCTCGCTGTCTATTGACACACGATTGATTCTATCTATAAGCGACTGGAATTGCTTCTCTCTATATTCTTCGCAAGTATGGGGAGGATTTTCTGACCATCCCCAGTACTTGCTCCAAATAATATCGCTATCAATATAGTTTTGGTATGCATCCAATAAGGTAGCATAAAACCTATAGTTGACGTGCTCCATAAACTATGCCGCTTCTGGGTCCTCATACTGCTTGGTCTCCTTGTTGTATTTCAACTTCAGAGAGGTAGCCTTCTTAATGAACAAGTCACGAGCGTAGAAGATGACAGAGCTTCCGATGTCCTTGTAATCGTTGATGTGAGCGATGAAATTATTAGCGCCTAGGGCATCTGTAATCTGCTCTATGCTGTTCTTGATTTCTTCAAGGGCATCATTGTACTCCTTGACCTTCTTCTCCTTAACAGAAATCATGGACTTGTAACGTGAGATTATCTCAGTCTCAATGAAGTTGTTAGGAGCCGTTGGCTGACCCTGTGCATCCAAGATGACTGGTATGTGCATAATTCCTGGAAGCTGGCAGGTGTTCTTACCGTCATTCCTAGAGGTCGGGTCAAAAGTGATGGCTCTGATTTGCTGACCATTCTCATTCCTCATTTCAAGGTAACCAAGCAAATCAAGGTCTGTTACGATGTTGTTATAGTTCTTCTCTCTTAAAGCAGGGATATAAACTGTGTTGTCTCCCTCCTTTCTAGTGTCCCTGTGAGCAACAAAAACAATATTCTTGTTCAGCGAAGACAGAGAAGATGTGAACCACTTAAAATCGTTATTAATGGTTCCCCAGTCCTGTATCTGGGGGTTACGTCCGTTACAACGATACTGAATGATGTAGTCAATCATCTTTCCAATAGTATCTACAACGATTGTCTCGAAAGGCATCAGATCATTCTTCTGATAATTAAGGAGGTTCATAATATCAACCCAACTGCTTATCTGGACGATACCCACGTTATCATCAAGATGAGATGTGTTCACACGCTTGACACCGTTGTCGAAGTCAAGCAACAAAGGTTTAGGAGCTGAGAGGGCAAAGGTAGTTTTTCCCATACCTGCCTGTCCGTAAACCATTAACTTAATGTTCTGTGAAATCGAGATTTCACTACTTCTTTTAATTAGTCCCATTACTCTTAGTGCTTTAATTGTTATTGAATAAATTATTGTCTGTGGCAATCTTGACAAACTCGCCCTTGTCGTGGACTCCTAGTTTGCAATATGCCGATTTTATGTGCTGCTTTACCGTATGAGGTGAAAGGCAAAGCTTATCTCCTACCTCTTCCTTACTCAACCCATTATAGATTAAACGCATCACTCTCTCTTCTGCAGGGGATAGTTTTGAGTTAAATTTAGGACAGCAGATAATACCCTCATACTTACATTCACCTCTTAGTGGACAATCGACCTTTTCAAAATTGAACCTTCCGAAATTGTCAATATCGTACTTAGTGGTATCTAGTTTACCGAAGTTACACTTACAGAATCTTCTGACTATCAAATACTGATAATACGGAACATTCAGAGAACTATTCTGATACTCCTTGGATAAAGCTCTATAAGCTTCTGGGTATCTTTCTCTGATTGCCGCTATCAATTCTTGGATGATGCCAGAGTCCTTCTCAGTGAGAGCCTGATTGGTTCCATCATCGTTGATAAACCACAATTCCTCGTTAAACAAATAGAACTCTACTGCCATAGTCTTTCCTTTGGAATACCTGTCATTTCTGACAGCTTGTTAACGTGTTCTTCTTCCAATGGACGTGTGTGTCCCTTAATCCAGTTTCTCGCTGTAGTAAAAGACACATCACATTCTTTCATAATCTTTGCAACGAAATCCTTCTTTGGATAAGTGGATTTCGGCAAACCCTCGTAATAACCCTCAAGGGTTAAAATCTGTGATTTTTCTTCTTTTTTATTTGCCATACAAATATTTTTTGTTACCTTTGCATTGTTATTTATATATTGACGATGCAAAGGTAATGAAATTATTTGGAATATCGGTACAAATCTTTCAGAAATCTCTGTATTTTAACTTTTTTTGGCTGTATGACCGCAAAAGAAACTATTAATGCCATATTAAAGCAGGAGAATATAACTGGTTCTCAGCTTGCTAAAGATATTGGATTGTCCAGACCACAAGCCGTTTATGACATCATCAACGGCAAGGTTCTGAAGGTAAGCTCACGAATGGCTAACCTCATACATTCTGCTAAGCCTATGTATAACCTTAACTGGCTTCTTACTGGAGAGGGAGATATGCTGAACAAAGACATTCCGGCATCATCAATCAAACCAGAGAAACCGAATGAGCAGATTGATTCACTTTCTGTTATAAACAGGCTTATTGAAATCAATGCCCAGAAGGATGCAGAAATCAGAGAACTGAGGCAGGCATATGAGCATCTTGCAAGATGTTTCGTAAAGCTCGCTGATGGCGAGAAGATAACCTCGTCCGACAGAAAGGCAATTTCTATTTAGTTTTAGTACACGGCAAAATATATACAGTATGAGTCTTAACGTAACACCTGCAGGCGCATCTATCACAAAACGATTCTTCTTTGTGATTGATATACTTATCAGCCAACGAAAGATAAGAGGGATGAAAACATTTACCGACAGATACGATATAAATTACTGGAATATGTCAACATTACGCAAAGACCAGGGGAAACGTATGTTGAAACCTGAGTGGCTTTCATATCTGGTACAAGATTATGATGTGAGTGCCGAATGGCTGTTGACTGGTATAGGTAGCATATTTAATTCTTCAAATAACAACAAATAATTTGCTTATGGGACGTTTTATTTCTTCAATAGTAGTATTTATAGTTTGCATTGTTTGTAAGGCTGTAGAGCCGCAGAAAATGAATATTGATAAACTTTCAATGGAAATCAAGACATATTCAGAGATTTCTCACTTTCTGTATGGGTCAGCAGACTATATTACCAATTCAGATCCATCTGAATGCGATAATATGCAAAATCGTCATTCAATAGTTATAACTGGAGAGAATCTAATTATAGACGATAGTGAAAAATACAAAATCACTTCTTGCACATATTGTAGTGGTGCTGTATTCAAAGACAAAGGAACCGAGGAAGTGTATAGTATAAACTGCACAAAGACTGATGATGAAGGATTCCAGTCACAAAAACAGATAACTGTGATTAGAGTTAGGGATGGTTACAGAAAAAAGACTATAATACATTTTATTTCATACGATGAAAAGATGGCTCCATTTATGGTCGAGACATGGACAGACTAAACATTTTTCGCGCGTGTGCGTATAATAGTATATATATTAAAGAAAAACATATACTTATACTAAGTATATGAAAAAAGAAAAAGAATCGCAGTGTGTTAGGCGGTGTGTTAGTTGGTGTGTTATGTAAAGATTTATTTTTCTTCTAATTCATTGATTATTAAATCATTATACACTACTTCCGTGTGTTAGTCCGTGTGTTAGCTTGTGTGTTAGGCTATGACATCTAAAAACATCTATTTTAACTATCCGTGTGTTATGTAAAGATTTATTTTGCTTCTAACAACTTGATTATTAATCTTTTATATGGATATTCTGTGTGTTAGCTAAAATCGTCTGTGTGTTAGGCGGTGTGTTAGTTGGTGTGTTATGTAAAGATTTATTTTTCTTCTAATTCATTGATTATTAAATCATTATACACTACTTCCGTGTGTTAGTCCGTGTGTTAGCTTGTGTGTTAGGCTATGACATCTAAAAACATCTATTTTAACTATCCGTGTGTTATGTAAAGATTTATTTTTCTTCTAATTCATTGATTATTAAATCATTATACACTACTTCCGTGTGTTAGTCCGTGTGTTAGCTTGTGTGTTAGGCTATGACATCTAAAAACATCTATTTTAACTATCCGTGTGTTATGTAAAGATTTATTTT